>ERZ827168.17-NODE-17-length-283245-cov-24.732356_pt1 | contig 283245 bp, 241 predicted proteins | sample MGYA00519868_ERZ827168 | MGnify/ENA primary metagenome ERZ827168 (study PRJEB31778, sample SAMEA3449271) | human gut metagenome | biome: human gut; feature: human-associated habitat; material: faeces | place: United Kingdom | collected 2010/2012 ... | reverse complement strand
TGCCGGTGAAAGTAAAACGCTTCTTTGCAGCGGCATTAGTTTTCATTTTTGGCATAATTGTAAAATATTTAGTTAAACATAGCGGGCAAAGATAACTCTTTTTTCGTTACCGTGCAACAATTCGGGAGAATTTTCGCAGAAGGCGGGGAGGGGTAACGGGATTATGACCTTTAAGGACATTCGGGACTTTAAGGTCATAGAGCCCTTAAAGGCATTTTGCGGCTTTCCTTTTGCCGACTTTTTCGGTCTCTTTGTCGGAATCTCGTTTTTTTTTAATACATTTGTACCAAATTTATAAATACCACACCAATGAACAAATTTACCAAACTTGCACTTTGCGCAACCGTTCCTTCCGTTGCGGCTGTACCGGCGACCGCTGCCGGCAAAGCCGACAAGGCGAAGAACGACAAGCGCCCTAACGTGATTTTCATCCTTATGGACGATGCCGGACACGGCGATTTCGGTTGCTACGGACAGACCAAGACCGAGACCCCGAATATCGACGCGCTCGCCGAAAACGGAATCCGTTTCACCAATATGTACACCGCCGCACCGGTATCCTCGCCGTCGCGCTGCTGCCTGCTCACGGGTATGAACTCGGGACATGCGCAAATCCGCGACAACCAGGAGGTGCAGGACGGCAATCCTCGCGTATGGTACTACGACGACGTATACATGGACCCGACCCTCGAAGGTCAGTATCCTCTGCACGCCGATACCCCTACGCTCGGCACGGAGATGCAGAAGGCGGGCTACCGCACCGGTATGGTCGGCAAATGGGGCGTCGGAGGACCGATGAACGAAAGCAAGCCTTGGACGATGGGCTTCGACTTTTACTACGGCTGCATCTGCCAGCGTCTGGCGCACAACTACTACACGCCGTTCTACTGGAAAAACGACAAGAAGGAGCAAATCAACAAGGAGTACATCAACCCGGGTACGCCGCTCGACGAAGGGGCAGACCCTCGCGACCCGCGCAGTTACGACAAATATTCGAAGGGCAAGGTCTACGGACCGGACGTGATGTTCGAGAACGTGAAGGAGTTCGTCAACGAGAACGCCGAGCGTCCGTTCTTCCTGATGTGGACCACCCCGCTGCCTCACTCGCCGTTGCAGGCTCCGCAGGAGTGGGTAGACCACTATGTGGCTAAGTTCGGCGACGAGGAGCCGCTCGCGGGCGACGATTTCCACCAGAACGTATGCCCTCACAACTACTATCCTTGCCGCTACCCGCACGCGACATACGCAGCGATGATAAGTTATTTCGACCATCAGGTCGGCGAACTCGTCAAGGAGTTGAAGCGTCTGGGCATCTACGAGAATACGATTATCATCTTCACCAGCGACAACGGTCCTGCCAACAACGCATCGTCGCCGACCGTATGGTTCGACAGCGCGCAACCGTTCCGCTGCGGCAAGGGCTGGGGCAAGCGTTCGCTCCACGAGGGCGGAATCCGCATGCCGTTCATCGCTTCGTGGCCTGCCAAAATCAAGAAAGGCATCGTCAGCGACCATATCGGCGACTTCACCGACATCATGCCTACGGTATGCGAAATCGGCGGTGTCGAGTGTCCGCAGACCGACGGCGTATCGCTGCTGCCGCTCCTCTCGGGCAAAGCGAAGAAGCAGAAGGAGCATGAGTACCTCTATTGGGAATACCCGACCAAGGGCGGTATCCTCGCAGTGCGCTGGGGCAAATGGAAAGGACTGGTTCAGGACGTGAACAAGGGCAACCGCAAGATGGAACTCTACGACCTGACTACTCCGAGCAAGGAGGTCGAGGACTTCCGCAACAACGTCGCTGCCGAGCATCCGGAGATCGTCGAGCGCATGTGGGGCTACATCAACGAGTCGCACGTGCCTGCCGAAAATCCGAACTTCAACATCAAATACACGAAATAATCGCCGATGGCGCGCAAGATAGAATTCACATACGAAGACATTCTTCGGCGCGAAGAACGACGCGGTTTCACCTCGATGGTGAAACCCGTCGGTTCTTTATGCAACATGCGCTGCAAGTACTGCTACTACCTCGACAAGGCGGCTCTGTACGACTATCACGAGCCTAAAATGGACGACGACCTGCTCGAACTCTACATCCGCCGCAACATCGAGGGCAACGCATCGCCCGTGCTGTCGTTCGCATGGCACGGCGGCGAGCCGCTGCTTGCGGGAATCGACTTCTACAAAAAGGCGGTCGCATTGCAGAAGAAATACGCCGAGGGTCGCGAGGTCGAGAACTCGATTCAGACCAACGGGCTGCTCGTCAACCGCGAATGGTGCGACTTCTTCCGCGACAACAACTTCCTCGTCGGCATATCGATAGACGGACCGGAGGACATCCACGACGCCCACCGTTTCGATGCCGGCGGGCAGCCTACGTTCGCCCGCGTGATGAAGGCAATCGAGACGATGTACCGTTCGCGCGTGGAGTACAACACGCTGTCCACCGTCAATGTCCACAGCGAGGGTCGCGGACACGAAGTCTATCGGTTCCTGCGCCAGATAAGCGTGTTCATGCAGTTCCTGCCGGTCGCCGAACTCGTTTCGGACGGATTCATCCAGTCGCCCGACAAGGAGCGCGCGCAAATCGCTCCGTGGTCGGTGTCGGCGCGCGGATTCGGACAGTTCATGTGCGACATATTCGACGACTGGGTCGTAAACGACGTCGGCGAGCGATACGTGCAGTTGTTCGACGCCACGCTGGCGAACTATGTCGGCGTGCAGCCGTCCATCTGCTCGCTGTGCGAGACCTGCGGAACGGGGCTTACGGTCGAGCACAACGGCGACGTCTACGCCTGCGACCACTTCGTATACCCCGAATACCGGCTGGGCAACATCCACACCGATTCGCTGAGCGACCTCGCCTACTGCGACCGCCAGTTCGAGTTCGGCGTACTCAAACGTTCGTCGCTGCCGCACCAGTGCCGCCACTGCAAATACTATTTCCTCTGCCGCGGCGAATGCCCGAAGCACCGCTTCATCAAGGATTCGACCGACGAATACGGACTGAACATTCTGTGCGATGGATACAAGATGTTTTTCGAGCATACCGAACCTTACATGCAGCGCATGAAGGCACTGCTGCTCGAAAAGAAATCGCCGTCGCTCGTAATGGAGATGGCAAGAGAAAGGTTGAAAAGGCGGTAGCCGTCTGACCTGATAAAATAATGCGGGAATTTCGTTCCCGCATTATTTGTTGTCGGGGGGGGGCTTTAACGACCTTAAAGTCCTTAAAGTCTTCAAGGTCGTTAGGGTCTATCCTTTACTGTTCGGCGCAGCCCTTGCAGTAGCATTCGAACCAAGGGTTGTGCAAATCCTCCTTATTATACTTCAACGCCCCGTGGTCGGGCAGCGAACGGGTGATACCGCCCGCTTCGGCAAGCACGAGTTCCGCAGCCGCGGTGTCCCACTCGTAGGTGTGCGTCGTCCGCGGATAGTAGTCTATCGCACCCTCGGCAAGCAGGCAGAACTTGTAGGAACTGCCCTGCTCGATAATCTCGGCATCGGGATGCGACTTGCACATTCGCTCCACGCAAGCCTTCGTGTCGTCGGTCTGGTGCGAGCGCGAAACGGCGATACGGAACGTCGAATGCTTGGAATCGTCGAGCGGCAGTCTGCGCCGTTCGGAGCAGAGATGCACGTAATCGTAGTCGGCGTCAGCCGCCGGCGCAATCTCCGTCAGCAGATACGCGCCCATGCCCTGTTCGGCGATGTAAGCCTTGCGCAGATAAGGTACATAGACGACCGAACCGACACAGACGTTGTCCGACATCAGGGCGATATTGACGGTAAACTCGTTGTTGCCCTTGATGAACTCCACAGTGCCGTCGAGCGGGTCTACGAGCCAGAACAACTCCCAGTTGCGACGCTCGTCGTAGAGCATTTCGCGCCCCTCCTCGCTCAGAATCGGGATTCGCGTTTCGCCGAGTACCTCCTTGATTTTGTTGTGTGCCAGACGGTCGGCTACGGTCAACGGGGTGTGGTCGTTCTTGACGGTAATATCATAGTCGTCGCTGTTCTTGTAGACCTTCATTATCTCCGCGCCCGCTCTCACTGCGGCATTGAACGCCCGTGAGAGAAGATAGGCTCGTATATCGTCGTTAAACATTGCTTGAAGTTTTAATGGTTTAGTAAAGGTAACGCTATTTTGCCACATTTCATAATATCAAACGTTAAATTTCTGCAAAAATTACATGTCGCCGCGATAAAAGCCCGCCACACGCCCTTTCCGACCATCACGCGACCCGAAACATACATCAGCACGGCGACCGTCGCAACCATGTTCGCGGCGACAGCCCCTATCGCCGCACTCCCCTTCACCGCAGCGACCGCAACAGCGGCAACGGTCGCAATAACCGCCGCCGCAGCGATGAAAGCGAATACTGCCGACGGTCTTCCGCCGGTATAGTCGGCGAGAGGTTCGTCGATACGGCACACCGTCCCGCAGCAACCGGAAATCAATTTACGAAGATTATGGAATCCGCCGCACTCGACAAGAGGTTCGAGTGCGACCATGGCGAGCGGCACGCCGAGCGAAGTTACGACCGCCGCCACCGAGTAACTCGGATGGAATCCCGCCTCGGAAGCCAACCTGCCCGCGGCGTATGGACGGACGGATGCACCGCACGGGACGGGCAGCAGATAGTCGTAGGAAGCGACGCCAGCCGCAGCATCGTACATAGCCGCCGTATCGCCGTGTGCCATATCCAGCATCACCATCCGACGGCACGCCCGGCAGCGCGAGCGGTAGAGCCGCCGCACCCCTGCAACATGCAGCGACCCGCACGGCACGTAATCGACGGCGACCAGACCGTAGCGCGCGACCATTGCGGCAGCAATATTACTGTCGCGCACGGAATCGACGACGACGATGACCTCCGATGCCGGATAGGTCGCGGCGAGCATCGACGACACCGCATCCGCGCACGACGGTTCGATGCAGACGAACGACACCCCGATATTGCCGACGGGCGCACTCACCGAAGCCTGCGACATCATCATAAGCCGCGCCTTCTCCTCGCCGCGGGCGACGCGGAGTGCGAACACGGCAGCACAGACCGCCGCAAATGCCGTGAGAAGGAATAGCACCGCCCATACCGCCGTCATACGATAGAGCGTTTATACGATTTGAGAACCGATTCGAACCACACCCGCTCGCCGCGGCGGAACAGTGCCGCAAGCGCAGACGACGAATAGCCCGCGACGGCGAAGTGGCGGTATATCGACCTGCGAACCGCAACGGGCAGCCCTCGGACATACCCTCTGACGGCAGGCACAGCCACTTCGCCGTGCAGCGAGCCGAGCAGCAGCACGGCATCCGTCCGCAAATCGTCATCGCCGCCGCGCACGATGTCGAGCAACGCAGTTTCGCAGTCGGTTATGCCGAACTGACGCACTATCTGCATCCCGAACATCGCGAGATTGCGGTTGCCCGATTTCAGCAGCGGAGTGTAGGCGACCGGACACACACCGCGGCGCAGAAGCGTCATTATCTCCGCCGCATCGAAGTACGTAAGCCGTCTTTCGGTCGCCGCCAGACGCCGTATGGCGGAGCCGTGGTCGGACGCCAGAGCAATCATGAAGGCATGGAACCGCACGAAACGGTTGCGGTCGTTCAGGAAACGTTCGCAGCGCGCCGCAGCCGACTTCGACGGCGGCAGTTTGGCGGACATCGCGAGATAGCGCGCCCGACGGAATCCGCGGCTGCGGCGCGCATGAGACAACAGCGTGTCGTAGACCGAATAGCCGTCGGCGATGCCCCGCAGACGGTCGATACACTCCAAACCGAGATTGTCGGCGGCGAACGCGAGCGACTCGGCGACGACCGCCGGCGGGAAATCGCCTATGCAGCCGTCATACGACGGTTCGCAATCCGCCGCCACGACACGAGAAATGCGGAATATGCACTCGGCACACTCCGCCTCGCGTCGTTTTTCGCGACGACGTCCGACGAAAGCGGCGAGACGCCACGCGCCGAACACCGCCAGAGCCGCCGAAACGGCGACCATATAATATAGGGAGAATGTTTCAACCATGATTGCTCTCCTACCTCTTTCCGCACAGTTTGTCGAGCAGCCTCGTCGGGTCTACCGGCAATGACACGTACTGGTCTACGCCCGCGCCGAGCAGTGCCACGACCGTATCTTCGGTAAGGTCTGCCGACACGACGAAGATACGCGGACCAGCGAACCGCGACCGCCGCAAGCGACCGACCGAATCCGTGCCGTCCATGAACAGACGCACGTCGTCGGCGACCACGCTGTCGAAAGTTCCGCAGCGGCAATGCTCGACGAGTTCGCCGACGCATTCCGCTCTGCAAATCTCCGTTCCGCGCACCGAAAGCAATCCTGCGACCAATGCCCGGAACCGCGCGGAGCGCGAATAGACAAGAATCTTTTTCATCCGCAGTTTACGTTTTGACGACTATCCGCTTCCCAAAAATATGCCAAACACGCCGGAGAGAAGAGAACGGGGATTATGGGAGGACTGGGAGAACTATGAGTTCTGGGGAAAACCTATATTACCTATCCCCCCTCTCCCCGCAAACTTTTCGTAAAAATTATCGCGCAGGTGTTGCGCGTATCGAAAAAATCGCTATATTTGCGGGCTGAATTATGTTTAAGCACATAACAAATTTAACAAATGTACGTAATAGTAGAGATTGCAGGTCAGCAGTTCAAGGCTGAAAAAGGTCGGAAACTCTATGTTCACCGTCTTCAAGGCGAAGTAGATTCGTCTTTGAGTTTCGACAAGGTCCTGCTCGTAGACAACGGCGGTCAGGTTAAAGTCGGCGCACCTGTGGTAAAAGGCGCCTCGGTAAAATGCAAGATTCTGAAACACTTGAAGGACGACAAGGTTCTGGTGTTCAAGAAGAAGCGCAGAACCGGCTATCAGAAGTGCAACGGACACCGTCAGTATCTGTCGCAGGTTCTCATCGAAGACATTGTTGCATAATTAAAATTTAGAGAAACATGGCACACAAAAAAGGTGTAGGTAGTTCCAAGAACGGTCGTGAGTCGGAGAGCAAACGACTCGGCGTCAAACTTTTCGGTGGTCAGTTCGCTAAGGCAGGCAACATCATCGTCCGTCAGCGCGGTACTGTTCACAATCCGGGTGAGAACGTAGGTATGGGCAAGGACCACACTCTGTTCGCACTGGTAAACGGCACGGTAGTCTTCACGAAGAAGGCTTCGGGCAAATCCTTCGTAAGCGTTACTCCGCTCGCATAACCTGACGCGGGCGAGGCAAGAAATACGCCTCGAATCATACCGGTTTTCTTGCGAAAACCGGTTTTTTTATGCCCGCACGGGTCTTATTTCCGACCGAATTCACTATCTTTGTACGGATACAACTAACAACCTAAAACCGATTCGCAAAAATGAAAAGATTTCTGCTAATGCTCACCGTCGCCCTGACGCTTTCGGGGGCGAAAGTATTCGCATGGGACGGCAGAGGACACTCCGCGATAGCCTATATCGCCGAACGCCACCTCACGCCGCGCGCCAAGGCGAACATCGAAAAGTACACGGGCGAACGCTCCATCGTCTACTATGCCTCGTGGATGGACAAGAACCGCCACAGCAAGGGCTACGAGATGACGCACGTATGGCACGTGGACTACTGGACCGACGACCTTCGCCATGACGAGAACGGCAATCCGCTGCCGCCCGCATCCGTAAGTCAGGTCAAGCGCATAATCGAAGAGATGCCCGATTTCCGTATTCTCGACGATTCGACCGTCAATATAAACATAAAGTATCTCGTCCATCTGGTCGGCGACATGCACTGCCCCGTACACGTCGATTTCCCGAAAAGCCGTCCGATGAACGTAAATGTACTCGGCAAGAAGATGCGTTTCCACAAGTTGTGGGACGGAGGCATCACAGCAATCAAGCATAACGGCATGTCGCCGATGATGCTCGCCGCCGAACTCGACACGTTCGACGGGCAGGCAATAGCCGCCGTTCAGGCAGGCACGCCCGACGACTGGTACAAAGGTGCGGTAGAGGCTGCCGAGCAGACCTTCGCACTGCTGCCGAAAGAGAAGAATGCGGTTCTCACGACCGAAAACTACTTCAACGACGCGATAACTGTCGTCGATACCCAACTCCGCAACGCCGGCTACCGTCTGGCATACGTACTCAACCTCATTTTCGACAAATAACATACACCATGAAGAAGATATATCTGCTCATATTCGCAACCATGACGTTCTCGCCCGCAGCGAACGCATGGAACAGCGCGATACACACGGGCATCGCGGCGATAGCCGATGCCAACCTCACTCCGGAGACCAAGAAGGCTGTCGCCGAAGCACTCGACGGGCATACGATTGCCAACTACGCCTACTGGATGGACGACGTGGCAGGCATCGACAAGTACGCCGCAAGCCGCCAGTGGCACAACGTCGCCCTGACGCCGAAAGGCAAAATCATCGCCGCCAAGAAAGCCGCCAAGTCGCAGTCCGAAGACATTCGCTCGGCGCAGGCGTTCGACGGGCTCGTGAAAGCGATAGAGGCTCTGAAAAAACGCGATACCCTCTCGAAAGAGGAGATTGCCGACAACATCCGTTTCATCGTATACATCCTCGCCGACCTCCACTGCCCGTCGCACTACGTATACTCCGACCTTCTGGCGGAGCGTTCGTGGAAATACTTCCGCGACAAGGCGAAGAAGGGCGACAGTTACATGGCATTCTGGGACGGAATCTCAATCACCGGCACTTTCAACTGGCGCGCCAACGAATTCGCACACCAACTCAACCGCAAGAGTGCCGACGAAATCGAGGCTCTGACCGACGGAAGCATCACGAAATGGATAGAGTCGAATGCCGCCGAATACCGCAAAATCTACTCTATGATTACGCCGGACAAACGGTTCGACGGCAAAGAGTTCCGCCTGTGGCTCAACGGCATCTATCCGTTCTCGACGGAGCAGGTCGCCGTTGCGGGCTACCGCATCGCGAAGGTGCTTAACGGTCTGTTCGACGACGGCGAACCTGCCGCAGCGATAAAATAGCAACTTAATTTCAAATGGACAAAATCATGAAACGCATCATATTTACCGTATTTACACTGGCGACCGCAATCGGAATCCATGCCGACGCGTTCGCATGGGGTCGCGACGGACACGCCGCAATCGCCTACATCGCCGAACTGAATCTCACGCCTCGCGCGAAGGAGAACGTCGAGAAGTGCATCGACGGACACTCGATAGTCTACTACGCCTCATGGCTCGACTACCACCGCAAGGAACACAAGGCGTGGAACAAACGCCGCCACACCTGCGATTTCGACCTCGCGACCGACAAGCCTATCGGCAAGCCCGTCAAGCAGATGCGCGAAACGCTGCGTCTGCTGGGAAACTACGAGAACCTGACCGATTCGGCGCGCAAGTTCCACATCTACACGCTCGTACACACGATGGGCGACTTCCACTGCCCCGGGCATACCGAGTACCGTACGCCCGACTGCAAAACAGTGCTGTGCAACTCGTTCTACAACGTCCGTTATCTCGACGAGAAGAAGCCGGTGAACTATCACAAGGTCTGGGACACGATGGTCGTCATCGGCAATCACGCCGACTGGGGCTATATGGATTACGGACACATCCTCAACGACGGAGTTTCGCAGAAGCGCAAGGATGCAATCGTCGCCGGAACGCTCGAAGAGTGGTTGGAGGAGAGCGCACGCACGAGCAAGGTGATTTTCGAGTGCGCACCGAAAGCAGCCGAAGATGCCGAATTGAAGGATATGGCGCACGTAGACCGCGACATGCTCAACGGATTCGACGACCTCGCCTGCGAGCAGATGCTCAAAGCGGGTCTGCGTCTGGCTAAGGTACTGAACGACATTTTCGACAAATAGACACAACTATGAAGAAGATATTCGTAATTGCGGCGGGCGTCGCACTGACGTTATGCGCGGTCGGCGAGAGTTTCGCATGGGGACGGCTCGGACACTACACGATTGCCGAAATCGCCGAACGGCATCTGACGCCGAAAGCGAAAGCCGAAATCGAACGCTACACCGGCGGAAAGCCGCTGGCGCACTATGCCGTGTTCATGGATTCGGTAGCCAATCATCCGAAATACAAGAAGCCGTTCAGCGGCTGGCACGCATCGATAGCCGATGTAGACTGCACCTCGCCCGCAATCGTCCGCAACCGTTACCGCGACGGTCGCGACGGCGTAACGGCGATGGAGTATTTCCGCGAGCGCATGGCGCAGCGTGATGAATTGCAGTTGAGCGACTCGACGATTCTGTGCGCCATAAAGTGCATCGTACATATCGTAGGCGACTTCCACTGTCCGGCACACGTGCGCTACGTGGACAACAACAACGAAGGTGCGGTTCCGGTGAAGTTCTATGGCAAAAAGACCTACATGCACCGCGTGTGGGACACATTCGCCATAACGCATGCTCACAAGGGCTGGACATACAAGCAGTACGCCGACTATCTCGACACATGGTCGAAAGCCGAAATCAAGAAATGCACTGCGGGATGGGCGCAGGAGTGGTTCGAGGACGGAGCGCGCGACGTGCGCAAGAGCCTCTACTGGGTAGGCGAGGACGACAATCTGGGCGACGAGTTCCAGGCGAAAGCCATACCGCTCGCCGAGCAGCAGATGCGCAAGGCAGGATACCAGTTGGCAAAGGCTCTCAACACGATTTTCGGGAAATAGAACCTGACACATCACCTATCCTTAATGACTTTAAGGTCGTTAAGGACTTTAAGGACCTTAAAGAAATTCGGGGCAGCCTTCGACAAGGCTGCCCCGAATCTTTTTACGGCGGTTCCGCCGTTTAGTCTATCATCTCGAAGCCCGTATAAGGCACCAGCACCTCCGGAATGCGGATACCCTCCGGCGTCTGATTGTTTTCGAGCAGTGCGGCTACGATGCGCGGCAGGGCGAGCGACGAGCCGTTGAGGGTGTGCGCGAGTTGGGTCTTCTTGTTGGCGTCGCGATAACGCAGTTTCAGACGGTTCGCCTGGAACGACTCGAAGTTCGACACCGACGAAACCTCCAACCAGCGTTTCTGAGCCTCCGAGTAAACCTCGAAATCGTATGTCAGTGCGGAAGTGAACGACATGTCGCCGCCGCACAGACGCAGAATGCGGTAAGGCAGACCAAGCGACTTCACGAGACGCTCCACGTGAGCGACCATACCGTCCAACGCTTCGTAGGATACGTCAGGCAGAGCGAGTTGCACGATTTCGACCTTGTCGAACTGGTGCAGACGGTTCAGACCGCGGACGTCCTTGCCGTAAGAACCCGCTTCGCGGCGGAAGCACGGGGTGTAGGCGGTCATCTTCACCGGAAAATCCTTCTCGTCAAGGATGCAGTCGCGGTAAATGTTGGTTACAGGCACCTCGGCGGTCGGAACGAGATAGAAGTTATCCACCGTGGCGTGATACATCTGTCCCTCCTTGTCTGGCAACTGACCCGTACCGAATCCCGAAGCCTCGTTCACCATCACCGGCGGCTCCACCTCGCGGTAGCCGGCTGCAGTGTTGAAATCGAGGAAATAGTTGATGAGCGCACGCTGCAACTTGGCTCCCTTGCCCTTGTAGACAGGGAATCCCGCGCCGGTAAGTTTCACGCCCAAATCGAAATCGATGATGTCGTACTTGCGGGCGAGTTCCCAGTGCGGCAGCGGATTTTCGGGCAGTTTGGTATAGTTCTCGTCGATTTTCACCACCAGATTGTCCTCGGCGGTCTTGCCCTCCGGAACGATTTCGGCAGGGAAGTTCGGCAGCAGTACGATTTGCGACTGCAACTCGGCAGCGACCGAATCGTGCTGTGCGTTCAGTTCGGCGGAACGGGCTTTGAGGTCGGCAACCAGACGTTTGCGCTCCTCCGCCTCCTCGCGCCTGCCCTGAGCCATCAGTGCGCCAATCTCCTTGGCAGCCTTGTTCTGCTGTGCAAGGCAGGCATCCAATTCGCTCTGAATCGACTTGCGCTTGTCGTCGAGTTCTTCGATTTTCGCGATTACGGGAGCCGCATCGACACCCTTCTTGGCGAGTTTTCTGACAGCGGCTTCCTTGTCGCCGCGCAGTTGTTGAAGTGTAAGCATACTTTTATATCTTTTTGACTTTGAATAACCGATTATTATCGCTACATCGTGCAAAGTTACATAAAAAGCGTGTACGTTGTACACGCATCGAAGAAAATCGACATTTCTTATTTTGTGCGGAAATTGCTACATTTGTAGCGAATAAACCGCGAACCGTGAAAAGACTCGAACTGCTCGCACCTGCGAAAGACCTTGCATCCGCAATCGACGCCATCGACTGCGGGGCGGATGCCGTCTACATCGGCGGCACGAGGTTCGGTGCGCGATACGCCGCGACGAACTCGACGGAGGACATCGCGCGGGCTGCCGAATACGCCCACACGTTCGGAGCGAAACTCTATGCGACGCTCAACACGCTGCTTTTCGACGACGAACTCGACGAGGCGCAGGCTCTCGCGCAATCGCTCGTCGATGCGGGGGCGGACGCACTGATAGTGCAGGACATGGCGTACTGCCGCATGGGGCTGCCCGTCGAACTGCACGCATCGACGCAGACCAACTGCGCAACGCCCGAGCGGGTGGCATTCTTCGAGCAGGCGGGATTCGCTCGGGCGATACTCGAACGCTCGCTCTCGGCAGACGAGATACGCGCGATACGCAGCAGAACGAATATCGAACTCGAAGCCTTCGTCCACGGCGCGATTTGCGTATCCCAAAGCGGACGCTGTTTCCTCTCGCGCTCGATGAGCGAACGCAGCGGCAACCGCGGCGAATGCAGTCAGCCGTGCAGGCTGGCATACGACCTTACGGACGCCGCCGGCAACACGATAATCAAGGGCAAACATCTGCTCTCGGTGCGCGACCTCGACCTGTCGGCACGCATCGGAGAGATGATAGACGCGGGAATCACCTCGTTCAAAATCGAAGGTCGGCTCAAAGACCGCACCTATCTGCGCAACACCGTCAGCCACTACCGCCGGCTGCTCGACGCGGAAATCGCCCGACGCGGCGACTGCGTGCGGAGTTCCTGCGGACGCAGCACGATAGAGTTCGCACCCGACCCCGCGAAAAGTTTCACCCGCGGAGCATCCGAATACTTTTTCGACGGCAAGCGCGCCGGCGTCGCCTCGTTCGACACGCCGAAGGCGATGGGCGAGTGCATCGGATGCGTCGTCAGGACTGCCGGCAATGCCTTTACGCTCGACTGCGACAACGATTTGGCGACGGGCGACGGAATATGTTTCATCGCCGGCGGCGAACTCGTCGGCACGAACGTGAACGCCACCGATGGGCGCCGCATAACGCCGAACCGCATGGACGGCATCGCCCGCGGAACGGAGATTTACCGCAACTGCAACCGATTGTTCTCTCTCGCCGTCGAGCGCAGCCGCATACGCCGCACGATAGCGGCGGACGTCTCGATACGTTTTCTCGACGACGGAATCGAAGCGACGGCTACCGACGAGCAGGGCATAACCGCCCGCGCACGAATCGGCTGCAAAACCGCCGAGGCGAAAAATGCGGCGAAGATGGAGAAGGTCGCACGGACGCAAATGTCCCGAAGCGGCGACACCCCGTTCGAGATACGCCGTATCGAAATCGTCGGCGGCATACGTTTTGTCCCGTCATCGGCTATGGCGGCTCTGCGCCGCGAACTGCTCGAACGGCTGCGGACGGAGCGTATCGCGAATCACCGGCGCGGCGATGCCTTCCGCGAAAACGCGGAGGCTGTATACCCAGACAAGAGTCTGACGCCGCAGGACAACGTTACGAACCGTCTTGCCCGCGAATTCTACGCTTCGCACGGAGCGGAGGAGATGGCCGAAGGGCTGGACTGCCGCGCGACGACCGCAGGCGAACGGGTGATGGTATCTGACTACTGCATCCGTCGGGAAATAGGCGAATGTCTGCGCGAGCGGCACACGCTCGACGGGCGACTGTTCCTCGAACGCGGGCGCAAACGCTACGAACTGAATTTCGACTGCGCGCACTGTCGGATGAGCCTTACCGACGTGAGCGAACAAAGATAAAGAAGATGCAACTGACACCGGACATAAAGGATTACGAACTGATAGACTCGGGCGATTTCGAGAAACTCGAACGCTTCGGCGCATACGTACTGCGCCGCCCCGAGCCTCAGGCGATATGGCACAAATCGCTGGCTGAAAGCGAGTGGCAGCGGATTGCCGACGCCTCGTTCCTGCGCGACGAGCGCAACGACGAGCGCGGCGAGTGGCGGCTCTCGCCGAAGATGCCGTCGCGATGGAGCATCCGCTACGACTACCGCGACATGCACCTGTCGATGCGGCTCGGACTGACGTCGTTCAAGCACGTCGGCATATTCCCCGAGCAGGCGGCAAACTGGAATTTCATCTACGACCGCTGCATCGCCAAGCGTGGTGCGAAGGTACTCAACCTCTTTGCCTACACGGGCGGGGCATCGCTCGCAGCACGCGCCGCGGGAGCGGAGGTAACGCACGTCGATTCGGTAAAACAAGTGGTTACGTGGTCGCGCGAGAACATGGAGGCGAGCGGAATGGACGGCATACGCTGGATAGTCGAGGACGCGATGAAGTTCGTACAGCGCGAGGTGCGCCGCGGCAACCGCTACGACGGCATAATCCTCGACCCGCCGGCATACGGACGCGGTGCGAACGGCGAGAAGTGGGTGTTGGAGGAGAACATCGCGCAGATGCTCGAATGCTGCGCCGAACTGCTCATGCCGAAGGATTCGTTCCTCGTGTTCAACCTCTATTCGATGGGGTTGTCATCGACGCTCGCGCGGACTATCGTTCATCAGATGTTCGGCGTGCCTCCGCACGAGGAGTACGGCGAACTCTATTTCGCCGACCGCGCGTCGAAGGAGTTGCCGCTCGGAACGTATTACAGGCTTACACGATAGCGACCCCGATACTGCCAATCGAGGTTCTCGGGAATACGACCGGCGGAGAGATATTTTCTCCGTGTTACCCACCCCCTAAATCCCCCGCCTGTGCGGGGGGGGGATGTTTTATAGCGAGGACGACCCCGATACCGCCAATCGAGGTTCTCGGGAATACGACCGGCGGAGAGTTATTTTCTCCGTGTTACCCACCCCCTAAATCCCCCGCCTGTGCGGGGGACTTAAAGCCGGGGAAGTAAAAGCCGCAATGCGGGATTGAGAATTTTTAACGACCTTAAGGACTTTAAGGAAAAAAAACACAAATAACTATGGCTCTCGGATTGATTATTTTCGGTCTTATCAGCGGTTCGCTGTTAAGCATTTTAGTGGGAATCATCGGCAGCAACCGACGAATCGGTTTCGGCTGGTCGTTTCTGATTTCGCTGGTCTTCACGCCCGTCGTAGGGCTTATCGTGGCTCTCGTCTCCGACCCGCTGCCTGCGGGAGAGAAACGCTGGGGCTGCATCGCGCCGGTGCTGGCGTTTTTGGCGATAGTGATGTTCCTCGCCGTACTGTCGATGCTGTTCTGGGGTTCGCTCGCAGTCGTATTGTAGGCGGACTACCCTATCGTCGCCATGAACGACGGCAGCCGGTAGACGACGATTCCGCCGGCGGCGGACAGCACGATAAGCAGAATCGGATTGACCTTGCGGTACGACCCGTAGAGGCATCCGAGGAAGAACACCCAACTCCACATGTCGATGAAATTGGCTTCGTCGGCACTCTTGGGGAACATCAGCAGCAGTGCCGCAGAGGCAATCATGCCGATTACCACGGGTTTCATGCCCGCTATGATGCCGTGCATATATCTGTTGTCTTTCAGTTTCAGGAAAAACCGCGTCAGCAGCATCATCAGCGTGAGTGCCGGCAGGCAGACCGCGACGGTCGCCACGACCGAGCCCCAGAATCCCGCCACGGCATAGCCTATGTAGGTCGCCGAGTTAATCGCTATCGGACCCGGCGTAATCTGCGACACGGCGACGATGTCGGCGAACTCCGATGCCGTCAGCCAGCCCTGCTGTTCGACGATTTCGTTCTGAATCAGCGACAGCATGGCATATCCGCCGCCGAATCCGAAGAATCCGATTTTCAGATAGGAGATGAAAAGTTGCAGATAAATCATCGCCCAGCCTCCTTTCCCGCCGCACGGACGCTCCAAACCAATCCTGCCGCAGCACCTGCCAGAAGAATGTATATCGGCGAGATGCCCATACCCCAGACCACGAGCGCGACGGCTGCGGCAACGGCGAGAAGCCACCAACGCATACCCTTCGTCAGCCCGACTATCGGGGCTATTATGAGTGCGACCACCGCCGGTCGCATAGCCTTGAACGCGGCATCGACGACGGCATTGTCGCGAATATCGGCAAAAAACATCGCGACCGCGAGAATTATGACGAACGACGGCAGGACGACGCCCGCAATCGATGCTATCGCTCCCGCATAGCCGCGCATCTTGTAGCCCACAAAGACCGACGTGTTCAGCGAAATCGGACCCGGAGCCGACTGCGCGACCGTCAGCAGGTCGAGGAAATCGGTTTCGGCAATCCACCTGCGGTTGTCGATGACTTCACGCTGAATGAGCGGAATCATCGCATATCCGCCACCGAACGTGAACAGCCCTATCTTGAAAAAAGACCAGAACAGTTGTAACAGCATAACTCTGCAATGTTTTTTCCTTAAAGTCCTTAACGACCTTAATGTCCTTAAAATTCTTACTCCCGCATTGCGGCTTTTTTATCCCCACATAGTAAGTCCCCCGCACAGACGGGGGATTTAGGGGGTGGGTAACACGGAGAAAAGCAAAGAAAAGGTTTGCTTTTGCGCCGCATGGCGATTTCCGGCTTGCCGTTTTTCGTTAAAGACCTTCAATATCTTTAAGGTCTTTAACGACTTATCTCCCCATATTGTTTACCACCGACACCATCGCGGCTCCCATCACGGCAGCCGTCTCGGTGCGCAGCCGCTGCTCGCCGAGCGTAATCTCCTCGAAGCCACACCCGACCGCAAGCCGAATTTCCTCGGGCGAGAAGTCGCCCTCGGGACCAATCATCACAATCGCGTTTTCGCCCGCTTTCAGCGTCGATGCAAGGTATTTTTTCTCACCCAGCGGCGCATCGCAATGGGCGATGAATTTGCGTCCGTCGAACGGTCTGGCGACGAAATCGCGGAACCGCGTCATATCATGCAGCGTCGGATGATAGGCTTTGAGCGACTGTTTCACCGCCGCCGTAATCACCTTCTCCTCGCGCTCGCATTTGATAATCCTGCGCTCGCTGCGGTCGCATTCGAGCGGAACGAACTCCGCCGTGCCTATCTCGGTCGCCTTTTCCAGAAACCATTCGTAGCGGTCGATGTTCTTGGTCGGCGCGACAGCCATCACAAGCCGGTAAGGCAGCCGTCCGTACTCCCGTTCGACCGACACGGCACGAACCGTGCAACTCCGCAACGAATCGGACACAACCTCGCAACGAAACAGATTGCCCCGACCGTCCGTTATATGCAGCGTATCGCCGACACCGAGCCGCAATACGCGCACCGCATGGCGCGACTCCTCCTCCGAGAGCGTATATTCGGGCGAAACGAAGTCGGGAGCATAAAATAGTTGCATACCTCTGTAAATATTATTATTTTTGCAAAGGTAACAATTATTCAGGCAAATGAGACGTTTTACAACAATATTATCGATAGCGATTATGGCATCCATACTGACTACGGGCTGCAATGGCGACAAGGAAAATCTGCCCAATCCGTTCTTCGAGGAGTGGACGACCCCTTACGGCGTCCCTCCGTTCGACCGCATCCGCGCATACCACTACGAACCTGCGTTCGAGCACGCCATGTCTCTGCACGACGAGCAGATAGAGGCTATCACCGCCGAAACCGACGAGCCTACGTTCGCCAACACGCTGGCAGCCTACGACGCTTCGGGACGGATGCTCGACGACGTGAGCAACATATTCTCGATGCTGTGCGCCGCCGACACGTCGGAGCGGATGCAGGAGATAGAGGAGCGCATGATGCCGCGGCTCGCCGCCCACTACGACAAAATACTGATGAACGACGCTCTGTTCGCCCGCATAAAGCAGGTCTACGACAAGCGCAACAGCACAGACCTTACGCCCGACCAACTGCGGCTGACGGAAAAGGTCTACGACGACTTCGTCCGCTCGGGCGCACTGCTCGGCGGGGAGGACAAGGCGCGGTTGAAGCAGATTAACGAGGAGTTGTCGGTCGCGAGCGTCCGTTTCGGCAACAACATTCTCGCCGAGAACAACGCTTTCGAACTCGTACTCGCATCGGACGACCTCGACGGGCTTCCGGCGTCGGTGCGCGATGCAGCGCGCAGTGCGGCGAGCGAGAAAGGGCTGGACAACAAGTATCTGTTCACGCTCCACAAGCCGAGCCTGATTCCGTTCCTGACATACTCGTCGCGGCGCGATTTGCGCAAGCAGATGTACGAAGCCTATCTGAACCGCTGCAACCGCAACGACGAATACGACAACAAACAGTTGGTTAACGACATGATACGCCTGCGCACCGAAAAGGCGCATCTGCTCGGCTACCGCTCCTACGCCGAATACGTTACCGCCGACCAGATGGCTGGCAGCCCGAAGAAGGTGTACGCCCTGCTCGACGAGATATGGACGCCCGCACTCGAAAAGGCGAAATCGGAACTCGCCGAGATGGAGGTGCTTTTCCGTGCCGATTTCAGCGAGGAGGACGACCGCTTCGAGTCGTGGGACTGGTGGTACTATGCCGAGAAACTGCGCAAGCAGAACTACGCTCTCAACGAGGAGATGCTGCGACCGTATTTCTCGCTCGACAACGTGCGCCAAGGCGTCTTCAACCTCGCCAACAGGCTCTACGCACTGACATTCCGTCCGATAGCCGTGCCGCTCTACAACGAGGAGGTGTCGGCTTACGAGGTACTCGACAGCGACGAATCGCACCTCGGCGTTCTCTATTTCGACTTCTTCCCGCGTGCCGGCAAGGGTCAGGGCGCATGGTGCGGCTACTTCCGCGAACCGAGCCGCGACGCCGACGGCAACCGCATCGCACCGGTGGTAAGCATCGTATGCAACTTCACGCGTCCGTCGGGTTCGACGCCCGCGCTGCTCTCGATAGACGAAACTCTGACGCTGTTCCACGAGTTCGGACACGCGCTGCACTTCCTATTCTCCGACGTCCCATACAACGGGCTGCTCGACGTGGAGGGCGATTTCGTCGAACTGCCGTCGCAGATAATGGAGAATTTCGCACTCGAACCGGAGATGCTCAAAACATACGCCGTACACTACCGCACGAACGAGATAATAAACGACACGTACATCGGCAAAATCCGCCGCAGCGCGCTGTTCAACCAAGGTTTCGCCACGACGGAACTCATCGCGGCGGCTCTGTCGGACATGGACATCCACTCGACGGAGAAATACGAGCCGATAGACGTGGACGGATTCGAGTACAACGCCCTCTACGAGCGTCGCGGAATGATTCCGCAAATCGAGCCGCGCTACCGCTACAACTATTTCGCCCACATATTCTCGGGCGGATATTCGGCGGGATACTATTTCTATATCTGGGCGGAGGTTCTCGACAAGGACGCTTTCGAGGCGTTCCGCGAGAGCGGCGACACGTTCAACCGACGCATCGCCGAAACGTTCCGCAATCAGGTACTCTCGCGCGGCGGGTCGGCAGACGGAATGACGCTCTACACCAACTTCCGCGGCAAGGAACCCGACAAAACGCCGATGCTCAAAGCCCGCGGACTGTGGACGGAACCCGAACCGGTCGAGGAGGAGATTGCCGACGACGAAACGCCGGAGCGCGATGCCACGCTGCGTCCGATGCCGAAGCAGAGTGCCTCGCTCGAATTCAATTAGCAATAATACAGACGGAAAATATTTGAAAAAGGACATCTTACCCTATCGTCATCCTGAGCGAAGCGAAGGATCTAAAACATGACACAATCGAAGCAGATTCTTCGCTTCGCTCAGAATGACGTTGGCAATGTAATTTGAATTGCAACTCAAATATAAATATACGAAAAACCAAAATAACAAAAACATGAAAAAAATCTTATTGTTTATGTCAATCACCGCATTTGCGGCAGGCTGCGCCGACAACTCGATGCCGGTAGTGCAACTGCCCGAAATCGACACGTCGAATCCGCTCCTCGCCGAGTGGGACACCCCGCATCAGACCCCGCCGTTCGACAAGATAAAAATCACGGACTACGAGCCGGCATTCGAAACGGCAATCGCCGTAAGCCGCGCCGAAGTGGACGCGATAGTGAACAATCCTGCCAAACCGACGTTCGCCAACACCATCGAGGCTATGGAGAATCAGGGCGAACTGCTCGGACGCATCTCCGGCGTATTCTTCAACCTGCTCGAAGCCGACACCTCGGACGAGATGCAGGCTATCGCGATGCGCATCCAGCCGAAACTCACCGAGTTGGGCAACGACGTATCGCTCAACCCGCAACTTTTCGAGCGCGTCAAGGCGGTCTACGAACACCCGGGACTTTTCCTCTCGAAGGAGGACAAGAAGTTGCTCGAAGACACCTACAAGGGTTTTGTGCGCAGCGGTGCCAACCTCTCCGACGAGGACAAGGCGGCATACCGAGAGTACACCAACGAACTCTCGTCGCTGACGCTCGCTTTCGGTCAGAACTCGCTGGCTGCGACCAATGCGTTCACCTACAACATCACCGACCCCAAACTTGTCGCCGAACTTCCCGACTTCGTCAAGGAGAGCATGGCGATGGACGCCAAAGCCCGCGGCGAGAAGGGCTGGACGGTAACGCTCAAAGCACCGAGTTACGTTCCGTTCATGACATATTCGTCGCAGCGCGACATCAAGGAGAAGTTGTGGAGAGCCTACAACTCGCGCGCACTCGGCGGAGAGTTCGACAATACGGCGAACATCAAGCGCATCACCGAACTGCGTCTTAAAATCGCCAACCTCCTCGGCTACGAATGCTACGCCGACTACGTACTCGACAACCGCATGGCGGAGAACACGAAGACCGTAAACGACTTCCTCGCCGAGTTGCTCGCCTCGACCAAGGAGTACGCCCAAAAGGACTACGACACCATCAACGCCTACGCCAAGTCGCTCGGACTCGAAGGCGACGTGATGCCGTGGGACTGGGGCTACTACAACGAGAAGTACAAGAACGAGAAATATGCCGTCAGCGACGAGCAAATCAAGCCTTATCTGCAACTCGAAAACGTCAAGAGCGCGGTATTCATGCTCGCCAACAAACTCTACGGCATCAACTTCACTCCTGCCGAGAACATCACGGTATATCATCCGGACGTAACGGCATACGAGGTAACCGATGCCGACGGCAAGTTCCTCGCGGTGCTTTATCTCGACTTCTTCCCGCGCGAATCGAAGCGTTCGGGCGCGTGGATGACCGAATTCCGCGGCACTAAAATCGAGAACGGCAAGGAGATTCGTCCGCTCGTATCGCTCGTGATGAACTTCACCAAGCCGACCGAAACCGCTCCGTCGCTGCTGACGTTCGACGAACTCACGACGTTCCTTCACGAGTTCGGACACTCGCTGCACGGAATGCTCGCCAAGGGCAAGTACGAATCGCTCAACGGAACGAGCGTCTACCGCGACTTCGTCGAGTTGCCGTCGCAAATCATGGAGAACTGGGCTACCGAGGAGGAGTATCTCGACCTGTGGGCAAAACACTATCAGACGGGCGAAACCATCCCGACCGAACTCGTCGGGAAAATCGTGGCAGCCAAGAACTATCTCGCCGCATACGCCAACGTGCGCCAACTCTCGTTCGGCATGACCGACATGGCATGGCACACGCTCAAAGAGCCTTACACGGGCGATGTCGAGGAGTTCGAAGTGAAATCGATGGCTCCGACGCAGGTTATGCCGGTTATCGCAGGCACCGCAATGGCTCCGGCATTCACCCACATCTTCGCGGGCGGATATGCAGCGGGCTACTACGGCTACAAGTGGGCTGAGGTACTGGCAGCCGACGGATTCTCGCTCTTCAAGGAGAAGGGAATCTTCGACCGCGAGACGGCAGGCAAATTCCGCAAACTGCTCCAAAGCGGCGGACAGAAGCACCCGATGGACCTCTACGTCGAGTTCCGCGGACACAAGCCGCAGACCAAGGCTCTCATCGACCAGATGGGACTGACCGAAGAGTAGCGGAAAAAGGGAACGCAACTCCCGCCCGATAAGCGAACCGGCAGACGCATTTTTTGCGTCTGCCGGTTTTCATATTGACAATAAGTAATATAGGTAAAATAAGTATTATAGTAGACAACCTATATTACCTATATTACCTATATTACCTATAACTTTAATTCCCGCCTCCGCCAAAACGAACCGAGCGGCTACGGAATCCGCAGTCGCTCGCTCGTGAGCTGTTGACGAGGCTTGAACTCGTGACCTCTTCCTTACCAAGGAAGTGCTCTACCACTGAGCTACAACAGCATTTTGCTTATTAAAGCGGTGCAAAAATAGCACAAAAAATCCATTTATCAAATTTTTGCCGCCCTTTTATTCGAAAAATATCGAAAAAAGCGGGCGGAGCGGGACTGCGACATGCCCCGCTCCCGTCCGTAATCTATTTCACAGCCTCGAAATAGCGGAGGAACTGCGTACGTTCGAGCCGCGAAGCGTGTGCCGGGTCGGCGGCATTCAGCCGTCCGCGGAACTCCTGCACGGACGCGAAGTTGTGTAACTGCATCCAGCCCGCGAGATATTCGAGCGTCGAGCCAATCCATTCATTGCCGTTTTGGTACAGCGCGCTGCAAACCTCGACTGCGGATGCGCCGGCAAGAATCGACTTGACGACAGCCGCGCCGTCATGCACACCGCCCGAAACCGCGATATCGACGTTGCGTACCGCCGCCGACACGATGCCCGTCCAGCGGAGCGGAGCGGCGAGGTCGGTCGCGGCACTGAACACGCTGCCCGACGAATATTCCATCTTCTCTATGTCTATATCGGTCTGATAGAAGCGGTTGAAAAGCACGACCGCATTCGCGCCGTGGGCGTAGAGGCGTTCGGCGAGGTTCACCGGATTCGACAGATTGGAGCCGAGTTTGACGATAACCGGCATCTTCACGATTTTGCGCACGGCATCGAGAATCTCGATATGCTTGCGCTCGAAATCGCCTGCGGCATACTCTTTCGCCGTGCAGATGTCCATAACGTTGAGTTCCAGCGCATCGGCACCAGCCTTCTCGATAAGTTCGGCAAAATTCGCCCACTCGCCGGCACTGTAACAGTTGATGCTCGCGATAATCGGAATCGTACACAGACGCTTGCTCTCGCGAATCAGTTCGATGTACTCGTGCAGCATGTTCGAGCGCAGGTAGCCGTGCATGTAGTCGGCGGCTTCGGTATGCCCGAATTCGTCGGTCATCGAGTCGGCTTGCAGCGATATATTCTCCTCGAACAGCGATTTCAGGACGACGGCAGCCGCTCCCGCCTCCTCGAACGCCCTGTTGTTTTCGGCTTTCGCCGTGCGACCGCAACTGCTGACTATAATGGGATTGCGCAAAGCCAATCCTGCGAATTGAGTTTTAAGACTATCCATATTCTCCATGTTTGCCACTGCCGTTCCCGAATGCGGCAACCGGCAATGAAATATCCTTTTATCATGGCAAAGATAATACAAGACGGGCGCAGAAGCAAATAAATCGCGCGCTATGTTCGCGCATTTATTCGCGTCCGCCGCACTGCGGGAGCGATAAAACCGTCGATTTTATTTGCCGAATTTGTCAATATGTCGTAAATTTGTCGATAATAAGGATTGTGCGGAGATGCTCCGCGTGCGACATGAAGCCAAGACACGTCATAATTCTGCTGCTGCTTTCGCTGCCGTTTCTCGTCAGGGACTACACGGTCGCGAACGAACTCAAATATATCAGCATCGCCCAGGAGGCGATAGACAACGGCACGTGGTTCACGTTCTACAACCACGGCGCGGCATACGCCGACAAGCCGCCGTTGTATCTGTGGATTGTGATGCTGTCGAAACTGCTGTTCGGCGATTTCAATATGTGGTTCATCGGACTGTTCAGCCTGCTGCCGATGGCAGGCGTCATGGCGGTGATGAACCGCTGGATGCGCATGGAGTGCGACCATCCGAACACCTACGCCGCCGACATGATGCTCGCCACCACGGGAATGTTCATCGGCGCGGGCATGGTACTGCGCATGGACATGTTGATGACATTCTTCATCGTGCTGTCGCTCTACACCTTCTTCCGAATGTATAAAGGCTCCGCCGCGCCGCGCGAACGGTGGCTGCTGCCTGTTTACATCTTCATGGCACTGTTCACGAAGGGTCCCTACGGAGTGATGATTCCGCTGGCATCGATAGCCGCATTCCTCGCATGGAAACGCGAACTGCGCACGTTCGGTCGCTACTTCGGCTGGTGGCAATTAGGCATCCTCGTTCTCCTCTGCGCCGCCTGGTGGGGTGCGGTCTACGCCGAAGGGGGCAAGGAGTATATCTCCGACCTGCTGTTCCGCCAGACGGTCGGTCGCGGCATCGATTCGTTCCATCACAAGGCACCGCTGTGGTTCTACATCGTGCGCCTGCCGCTCGTGATGCTGCCGTGGTCGCTGCTCTATATCGCGACGTTCATTGCGGGACTGCGCAAGAAATTCGTCTGCACCGACACCGAACGGTTCTTCATCGCCACCATATCCGCAACGCTCGCGATGCTGTCGGCAGTCAGCGCGAAACTCGACATATACCTGATTCCGATGTATCCGTTCGTCGTCTATCTGTGCGCGATGTGGATGCGCCGGCTCGAAAACAGACGGTACGTCAAGTTCGCCGCCGCCTTTCCGTGCGTCGTATTCGCCGCCGCGCTCGTCGCCGTGCCGATAGTCCTGCACTTCGGCAAATTCGGCGAGATACCCGCGTGGACGCTGTTCTGCATCTATGCGTCGGCAACGGTACTCTCCGTAGGCGGCATCTGGGGTTTGAGCGACGTGCTGCACGACAAGGCGTCGAGAGGTGCGGTAACGGCTTCGTGGGCATTCATAGCCACGGTCGCGCTCGCCACGACGGCGATTCCGTATTTCAATCCGTATCTCGGCTACGAAAGTCTGTGCGAGAAGGCGCGGACGCTCGGCATCGGCGAGTACGCCCACTACAAAATCAAGTACGCCGACAACATGGACGTATTTTTAGGCAGCGTGCCGCACCGCATGGAGTCGGTGGCTGAACTCGAAGCCGCGGAGCGACCGACGGTACTTTTCGTGGACGACCGGCAGCCGAGGCGCGACAAGGAGTTCGCCGAATGGCTCTCGGGCAGGGAGGTCGCAGCCGAAATCGGCAACCACAAAATAGTGATAATAGGAGCAAACAAAAAGGATAAAAATGAATAAGACCGGAAATTACGATTTGACCATAATCGTACCCGTATACAATGAGGAAGAGAGCCTGCCGCGCGTGGAGAAGACCATGGCGGAATACTTGTCGCACAGCAGTCTGCGCTGCTGCGTACTCTTCGTGAACGACGGTTCGAAGGACGCTTCGCTCGCGGCGATTCGCGAAATCTGCGCGCGCAACGCCGACATGTTCTTCATCTCGTTCGTCGCCAACCGCGGTTTGAGCGCAGCCATAAAGGCGGGATTCGATTCGACATTCTCGCGCTACGTCGGCTACATCGACGCCGACTTGCAGACCACGCCCGAGGATTTCGAACTGCTCATACCATATCTCAAAGACCATCAACTCTCGATGGGCATCCGTGCGGGACGCAAGGACAGCGCGTTCAAGCGCATGCAGTCGCGCATAGCCAACGGCTTCCGCCGCATGTTCACCCACGACGGAGTGGACGACACGGGATGTCCGCTGAAAATACTGTGGACCGATTATGCCAAGCGCATACCGATGTTCAACGGCATGCACCGTTTCCTGCCTGCACTGATTCTGTTGCAGGAGGGAGGGCGCGTACACCAGACCGCGGTGCGCCACTTCCCGCGCATCGAGGGCGTATCGAAATACCATTTGTGGAACCGCCTCGTAGGACCGTTCAACGACTGTTTCGGCTATCGCTGGATGGCGAAACGCTACATCAACTACACTGTCGGCGAAGGCAATCTCGATAAGTAATGGAACGTCTGGCGATAGAGGCGGTAGGACTGCTCGCGCAGTGCCTTTTCTCGGGACGGATGATAGTCCAGTGGGTAATGTCGGAGCGGGCGCACAAGGTGGTGTCGCCCGTAATATTCTGGCAGATGAGCATGGCGGCATCGTTCCTGCTGTGCGTCTACGGATGGCTGGGCAGCGACTTCGTAATCATTCTCGGACAGGCGGTCGCGTATTACATCTACATCTGGAATCTCCATGCCAAGGGGTCGTGGCAGCAGATGCACGCCGCATTGAGAGTGCTGTTTTTCGGACTGCCGATAGTCGCGGGGATATGGCTGCTGGTCTTCCGCTGGGACGAGACCGTCGCACGGCTGTTCGTCGATGCCGACATTCCGGTCGCACTGTTCGTCTACGGCATCGTCGGGCAGGCGGTATTCTCGATACGTTTCATCTACCAATGGATATATTCGAGCCGGCGCGGCGAATCGGTGCTGCCGATAGGTTTCTGGATAATAAGTCTTGCCGGTTCGCTGCTGATAATACCGTACGCCGTCATCCGCGGCAAGTGGGCTTATCTGCTCGGGCAACTCACCGGTGCGGTCGTCTATGCCCGCAACATCATGATTGCTCTCGGCGAGCGGAAGGCGAAAGGAGGGCAAAAATAAAGTCCTTAACGACTTCAAGGTCTTTAAGGACTTTAAGAATGACTTTACTCTGCCAAACCGCCGCTACTTTTCCACAGCCACGAGTTCCTTCTCCTCGACTTTTTCCGGTTCCCTGTTTTCGGTCTGCTGCACCAGCACCCGCTTCTGTCTGAATACCGCAGGCGTATCGTGGAAACGGTGTTTGAACAGTTTTATGAAGTGGGAGATATTGGAGAACGCGCACTCCATGCCGACCTCCGATATAGTCTTGTTGGTCGAGAGCAGCAATACCTTCGAGCGGTCGAGCCGCTGCGCGATGAACCACTTGTGGGGCGGCGTGGAGAACTGACGCTTGAACTCTTTCTTGAACGACGTGAGCGAACGGTTTGTCATCTGCGCCAATGCTTCGAGCGAAATATCCTTGAAAACATTGTTGTATATCACCATCGCGAACTGCCCGTTTATGGCATCGGCATTGGCGAGAATCTTGCTTTTCAGACAATTGTCGGTGTCGGCGAGAATCAGATACACCAACTCGTTGAGTTTGATTCGCTGGCTCACGTCGTTGTGCTGAAATCCCGACTGGCGGAACGACTGGTTCACACTCGCGAAGAAATCGCGCAGCGTGTCGTTCGCCCGCATCGCAACGAAATTCTGCGTGCGGCACTTCTCGCACGAATGGCGGTTGGTGTAGTTCAGACCATAACTGGAATTGAGCCCGAGCAGAATCTACTGCAACGACGACGGCGACACGTAGAACGTAATCTGCTCGTAAGTCCCGCTCTGCGACACCGCATTCTCCTCGTAGTGCAGACCGGCATCGTAGATGAATATGTCTCCTTCGTTTACCTCCGTGCATTTGTCCCCGCAATAGATGAACTTGCGTCCTTTGAGAAGAAATCCGACAGCGGCACGCGACAACATTATCGACATAATGCCATGATTCGATGTATCGGTAAGTTTTACCACATCGGGTGTCGTAAATTTTTCAGTGTTAAAATTTTCCATATTCATAGTCATTAAAAATTTGGTCTGACAAATAGCACAAAAGGCAAAAAATGTTCTATTTAGTTTGAATTTCTATACATTTTGTTTAATTTTGTATTTATTTAGATTGGATTTATATGTTTCTGATACAAATATAGAATATTATTCTAAATAATACAAACTTTCAATAAAAAATTAGACATTTTTCGAACTATGGAGAGAAACCTGAAAAGCAGACTAATCGAATTCATCGCATCGAAAGGAATGTCGATACGACGATTCGAAATCGAGTGCGGACTGCCGAACGCCTATGTTTCCAACATCCGCAACAACATCACATCGCGGCGTCTCGAAGTGATTACGGCGAAATTCCCCGACCTCAACCTGCAATGGCTGATGACGGGCGAAGGCAGCATGTCGCGTAACGAATCCTCCGAAGGCGGCGGAACGGATGCGGACATCGAACGACGGCTGAGCGAAATGAACATGCAGTTGATACGCATGATGACGGAGTTCGTCCGTCAGGAGACGAAGATTACCGAACGCTACCGCGACTGCATCGACCGTTTGCAGGAGCAGAACGAGAAACTTTCGGACATGATAGAGAAGATGATTCCCGACGAACAGCCGAACAGGAAACGCTCTCTCGGGAAAACCGTAATCGGATAGGATTATGAAAAACAGACGACTTATCACCGCCGTTCTGACGGCGGCATTCGGCATACTCGCCCTCGCGGCGGAGGCGCAGACCCCGCAGCGAACCAACATCGAACGACAGCCCGACTGGGGACCGGTCGGATACGAACTGGCGGAATTCTACTACATCCCCGCGCTCGACGTATACTACGACGTCGAAAAAGCCGTGTTCCGCATCGAGGAGAACGGCAGATGGGTCGAGGTCGCGGCGCTGCCCGAGCGGTTCGGCGAGTACGACCTGTACGCATGTTACAAAGTGGTAATGAACGGCGATGCCCCGTGGCGCAACCACACCAACCACACTTTCGTCTACGACGACTACCGCAACAAGCGGTTTCGCCAGCAGACGATACGCGCGAGCCGCGAACCCGACGGAAAGGACAAAGGCATCCACAATCCGAAGCGCGAGCGGCGGCAGCGGGAAAAGGCGGGGCGCAGGAGCGACGGGAAATAACCGAAAACGACCTTAAAGGCATCAAAGTCTTTAAGGTCGTTTCCTTTCAAGCCCGCTCCGTCAGAACATGGCGGTAACCATCACGTTCAGTGAGTTGGTGTTTTTCGCAGAGCATATACAGCCCTCGGTGAACCTGTAATTTATGAACGTATAGTTCAACTGCACGCGCAGGTATTTCCACGGCATATAGTTCATGCCGACGGTGTAGTTCCACTCGCGGTCGTTGTCGGTGCGGTCGATGTCGAAATAGTCCACGCGCGCTACCGCAGCCCATTTGCCGAGGAACTTGTATCCGCCCGCCAGATAGGCTCCGTCGGTCGTCAGACCGCCGGTCTTGCCGCCGAGATACTCGCCGCGAACGAAGAAGTCCTTGCAGTCGTAGACGATGCCGCCGCCGTAGCGGTGCAGAACGAGGTATTTGCCCTGCCCGGCGATATGGGAGTGGATATACTCGCCCTCGCCGTACTGGTAGTACGCGCCTATCGTCAGTTCGCGAATCGGATTGACCATGATTCGACCGACGAAATCCTTGCTCTTGTTGTCATCCTTCTTGTTGATGCCGCTGCCGTTGAATACGGCGAGATTGTAATTGATGATGTTGTAGCCGTTCCTCTTAATCAGACCTCCGTAGAGTTGCGCGCCGACGTCGCGACCGGCGGAGTTGATACCCGTAACATCCTCGCCGCTGGCACGCACCAGTCTCTTTACAGCGAGCGACGACTCGATGAATTCGAGTTTAACCGGCGGAGCGTATTCGGTATTCTCGATTGTGAGAGGGAGTTTGAACTCGCCGACCTGAATGCCTACCGCCTCTATCGGGCTGTAACGAATCCAGCAATCGACAATCTTCGGCGAATTGGCGAAATCGACTTGCAGACGGTAGTCGGCATTCGCGCCCTTTTTACCCTCGAATATCGAGCCTGCCAGCGACACTCTGGCTCTGCGGATATAGAACGTGGACGTCCCGTCGTCAGCCCAGTTGTAGCCCGCCTGCACGAAACCCGAAATCCTGAAATGTTTCTTTATCTTCTCCCACGTCGCGGCGCGCTTTTCGAGTTTAGCGACTCTCGCCTGCAACGAATCGACCTGCGACAGAGGTTCGTTCTGCTGCAAGGTAGCCGCGCCGTCGGGATTATCTCCGAAAGCGGCAAAGGAGGCGAAGACGAACAGCAATGTCGCCGGAAAAAACGGTTTGAATCCCTTCATAAAATTTAGCAATATTTTGCAAATATAGCGAATACAGTGCAAAAACGCAAAATAAAAAGACCTTAAAGACTTTAAGGTCGTTAAGGTCTTTCTGCCGGTCGGGACATCGTTACTCGTTCCGCCGCTTCCACTCGCAGAGATAGTCGATTTTGAACGCGCCCTCCTGCTGACGGTATTTTTCGAGGTTGGACGACGACAGCCACGTCGTATAGCCGCCCGTCAAGCCCGCGTCGAACAGACCGCGAATCTCCTTTTCGACATTCTCGGCGTCGTAGGCGATGCCGTTGCGGTCGACATGGCGCATGACGTTGTATGCCTGCACCCACGTACGCACCTTGGCGGGAGTTGGCGTTACCGCCTGACGGTCGCGAACGCGCTGTCCCCATGCGTACATGATTTCATACGGGTGGTTCCACGGCTTGCTGATGCCGTAGTAGCCGTTCGAGAAGTGGTCGGGGTAAGGCATTCCGCACATCACGTCGGCGACGTTCGACAACGCTGCCCAGTACTGCCCGTAGGCGGTCGTATAGCCGGGGTTGGCGGATTCGCCGAACACGTCTATCGAAACGTATGCGCCCAGAGCGTGGATTTCGTCGCAGGCATACATCACGAAACGCTGGATAGCCTGCACCTTCGACTCATCGTAGCGGTTGTGATAGTCGATGATGCTCTCTACCTTCGTCATACGGTCGGGGAAGCGGACATAATCGAAATTGATTTCATTGAAGCCGAACTTACGCACTGCCTCTTTCGCCAGTTCGACGTTGAACTGCCATACGCGGCGGTCGTATGCGCTGGGCCAATACGCCTTGTTGTGCTTGAAAGGCAGTCCCGTCGCCTTCTCGGTAATCGCAGCATCGGGATGGTCCTTGACGAAATAGGAGTCCTTGAAGCAGGTGATTCGTCCGACCACATAGAAGCCCTCCTCGTGCAGCCGTTTCACCGCATTCATATACATCTTCTCCTTGTTCGCACCCGCACGGGCATAGTTTGTCGGCGAATAACGCTTCATCGCCTCCGCCTTGTAGCCCGGGCATTCGTTATCCTTGATGTCGATGACGAACGTATTGATTTTCGTCCGCTTGGCGAACGAAATGTACTCGTCGATTTTGGAGAGTACCGACGGCGAAATGTTCAGATAGAGCGAATAACACGACTCGGGCATCCTGTTGCCCTCGAACACCTCACGCTCCGTTGGATAGAAGTCGCAGCCTATCGCCTCGCCGCCGCCGAACGGGTTCTTCACTGCCGAGTGTATCGGGTCGTACTTTTCCGCCATATAGTTGCGCTTCGCCTCGTCGCGGTCGAACACCGTGTACTTGCCGTAGATGTAGCCCTCTACCTTGCCGAGCCGCACGCGGTATGCCGCGACCGAACCGTCGGTGAGCAGCGAATCGTAGCCGACGACAGTCAGTGCCGCGCCCTTGCCTGCCAGACCGGCGATTTCCGAAGTCTCACGGTCGCCGATAATCGAAGCCGGAGTGCGGGCATAGATTTCACGCTCCATCACGGCGTCGCGGAAATTCGCCACGAGCGATGACGACTCGACATAGAGTTGCCGTTTGTCGTCGGTCGCAATCGGGACGTATTCAATCTTGTCGGACGTTATCGTCCGGCTCATGTTCGCACGCACCTGCCGTCCGCGGACGAACTCTCCCGCGGGAATCATGTTCCGCTGCTCGTCGGCGGTATAGGTCTGCACCCCGCGCGTCGCCGAGCCGAGGTAGCGTGTTTCGATGCGGTCGTCGCTCTTGCAGCCTGACACGAAGAGGGTTGCGAGCGAAAAAAAACAGTACGGTTCCTTTGTTCATATCTCAAATAAGGGTCAATACGGATTAAACGGATTACAAAGGTAGCGTTTTTCGGCAAATAATCGAGAGATTATTTCGTATCTTTGGCTTCGCCTTAGATACTCCCGCTCGGGAATGCCCAAATAAATTGGTGAAACAAGTCCCCCTTTACAGAAAGGGGGATTTAGGGGGATAGGTAACACGGAGAAAAAATCGAAATCAAATTTTTTGATTCCTCTCGCTTATTCGTATCTTCGCACCATATATATAATATATGTACGACATGAAGACAAGTTGGAAACCCGGAACGATGGTCTACCCCATTCCTGCCGTTATGGTAAGTTGCGGCGCGACGCCCGACGAATACAATATCATGACCGCCGCATGGACGGGAACGATATGTTCCGAACCGCCGATGTGCTATGTTTCGATACGCCCCGAACGCCATTCATACGGCATAATCAAACGTACCGGCGAATTCGTCATCAACCTTACCACCGAGTCGCTCGCCGAGCCTACCGACTGGTGCGGCGTGAGGTCGGGACGCGATTTCGACAAGTTTGCCCGCTGCGGACTGACGCCCGAGAAGTCGGCTGTCGTCGCGGCACCCGCGATTCTCGAAGCACCGGTATCCATCGAATGTCGGGTAAAGAACATAGTTCCTCTCGGCTCGCACGACATGTTCGTAGCCGAAGTGGTGAACGTACTCGTCGACGAGTCGCTGATAGACGAGCGGACAGGTAAACTCGATTTGCAGAAGGCGGGGCTGCTCTGCTACTCCCACGGCGAATACTTCAAAATCGGGGAACTCGTAGGCGGTTTCGGATGGTCGGTCAAAGGCTCGACCAGACGGAGCGAGATGCGCGGTGCGAAGAAGAAACAATAGCGGCTTTAAGGGCGATAGGGTCTTTAAGGACCTTAAAGACTTTAAGGCAACTGGCTTTCGCCGTTCTGCGGGCGCGAAGCGACGATTTCGATGCTTGCGCCCGACCACTGGTTAATCGAACGCTTTTCGTGAAGGACCGTTTCGTCGCCATACGACACCTTTATCGACAGCGTAAACGGCTTGCAGTCGGCGATTTTGACGGCTTTCGGCAGCGAATGCGGAATCAGATAGACGTACATGCGCAGATGGTGGCAGTCGCCCGCCTCGAACCTGACGCTGCGGCGCGACGGCGTGCCTTTCGGTGCTTCGGACAGATTGCTGCCGACGGGAGCGACCTTGTCATCCGCCGACACGAATCCGCACTGCACGCCGTCGGCTCCGAACATGCCGCACGTTACGGCGATATTGTAACGCCAGAACTCGGCGAACCCGCTTCCGATTTCAACAGTATATGTCGCGTCCTTACCCATTTCATGCGATTGATTGTGCAAATATACAACAATTCGGCAACAATGACGACACCGTCGGTCGGCAAACGGTACGGAGAGCGAAAATCATACGCAACCGCCAACTTTCAACCGTTTTTTTTGCACAGTTTGCGAATTTATAGTACATTTGCAACCTAAATGCGCGAAATGGAGACTGCGGGCAAATACTCGATTGATTACCGGTCGCTCGAAAACGGACGCCACACATTCGATTTCGAAGTCGACGGGGCATTGTTCGAGGCGATGGAGTCGAACGAAATCAAGGGCGGACGGTGCGATGCGCACGTCGTTCTCGACAAGTCGGATTCGATGCTCGTCCTGCACACTTCCGTTTCGGGCGAGGTCGTGGTGGAGTGCGACCGCTGTCTGGAAGACTGCGACGTCCCGATTGCCTACGAAGGCGACCTGACGGTGCGTTTTTCGGACGAGGTACACGACTACGACGGCGAGCAGATGTGGATTGCCCAGGGCGAACCGCTGTCGCTCGCGCAGTACATTTACGAGAGCATCGTGATTTCGCTGCCTTACCGGAGGGTTCATCCCGACGGCGGGTGCAATCCGGACATGATGGCTCGGTTTACGCCCGCACCGGACGACGATGCCGACGCGGAGGAACAATAAACGGCTCGGAAAGAGAAACTAAAATATTGAAAAACTTAAATACTAAAAACAGTTATGGCACATCCTAAACACAAAGTCTCGTCTACACGACGCGACAAGAGAAGAACTCACTACAAGGCTGTCGTTCCTACGGTGGTTACTTGCTCGAACTGCGGTGCTTCCGTACTCTATCACAGAGTTTGTCCGGAGTGCGGATTCTATCGCGGTAAACTCGCTATCGAAAAGAAGGCGGCTGAGTAAAGGAAAAAGCACTACTTCGATAGTGCTTTTTTATTGAATACCTTATCGAAACCATGATTAAGATAGGTTTGGACGCAATGGGCGGCGATTTCGCCCCCGAAGCCGCAGTCAAGGGTGCCGTGATGGCACTCGACGCAATCGGTGCGGACAGCCGCATCGTGCTTTTCGGCGACGAGAAGCGCATCCGCGAACTGATTGCCGCCGAAGGATGCGCCGACGACCGTTTCGACATCGTCGCGACCACGGAGGTTATCGGGATGGGCGACCATCCGGCGAAGGCGTTCCAGCAGAAGGCTGATTCGAGCATCACTGTCGGCTTCGGCGCACTCGCCAAGGGTGCGATAGACGGATTCGCGAGCGCGGGTTCGACGGGAGCGATGATGGTCGGGTCGATGTATGCCGTGAAGCCGATTGAGGGCGTCATACGTCCGACGATTGCGACGGCGATACCGACCGTACTCGGAACTCCGGTGCTGATTCTCGACATCGGTCTGAACGTCGATTGCAAGCCCGAGGTACTCGAACAGTACGCGCTGATAGGCTCGACCTACGCAGCGTCGGTACTCGGCATCGCCAATCCGCGTGTCGCGCTGCTCAACATCGGCGAGGAGGAGGCGAAAGGCAATGCGCAGGCAAAGGCTGCCCACGAGTTGATGAAAGCGGGCGGCGAAACCGGACGCTACAACTTCGTCGGCAACGTCGAGGCGTCGTACATCTTCACCGGCAAGATTGCCGACGTGGTAATCTGCGACGGGTTCACCGGCAACACGATGCTCAAACTCTCGGAGGGTTTCTACGGCATCAACCGCAAACTCGGCGTGGAGAACAAGTTCTGGGAGGGAATGAACTACGAACTCGCAGGCGGAACTCCGGTACTCGGCGTCAATGCTCCGGTAACAATCGGACACGGCAAATCGACGCCGCTCGCCATAAAGAACATGATTCTTTCGACCGAACACACCATACGCACCGGTCTTGTTGCCGCGCTGCAAAAGGCTTTCGGCGAATAGGCGATTCCGCAAAAATTACGGGCGCGGGCAGGCTGAACGGTCTGCCCGCGCTCTTTTACTTAAAAAGCCGTTAAGGTCTTTAAGGTCCTTAAAGACTTTAAGGACACATTTCTGCAAAAAAATTATGCTGCGCTGCCGGTTTTCATAAATTATTACTACTTTTGTTATTACAACTACTAAAATATTAGACAAATGAAAAGGTTGGTTTCAGGTTTAGTGTGCATCCTGTCGCTCGCATTCGCGGCGGCTGCCGAAGACGGAGAGTGGCAATGGGTAATCGAGGGCGAAACGGCGGGGACGAACATCCTCTACCGTCCGCAGCAGCATATCGGCGACGAACTCGATTTCGACCGTCTGTTCATCGGCGCGCCCGAAGGAACGGCAGTCGTCGCTCCGGCGGACGGCATCGTCGAGAACGTTTCGGTATCCTATCTCTATTCGCTGACATACATGGTCGGCAGCGGTGTCGGCGAGAAGGACGACATGCAGAGTGCCGTAGACGAACTGGCATCGAACGGGCGCAACGGTCGCATCGACCCGAAATACGTGTCGGCAGACATTACAATCCGACTGGACGACGGGCGGAAAATCCATATCGCGGGACTGTGGATGGATAGTTTCTTCAAGACCGGCTCGAAAATATCGCGCGGCGACGCCATAGGCAGGGTTCGCCGTGCGTATCACAAGATTCCGGAGCCGTCGATTTCGGTTTCGGTATCGGACGCAATGAGCCGACCCGCCGACCCGATGACGCCGTTCGGGCTGAAATCGACTTTCATCCCGCCGAAGGAGCGCGAATACAGACAGACGCTGACGGAAGCGGAGGCGAAAGAGGACATAGCCGTGATATTCGATGCCGTGCGCGAAGCCTATCCGTCGCTGCACGACGTAATTTCGGACGAGGAGTTGGCGGCATTCGAGGACGAAATCGTTGCCAAAACACATGGTGGCATATCGCGCAAGGATTTCGGCATCGAGATGCAGCGCATCGCGGCACGGATTCACGACAGCCACTTCCTGCTCTACCCCGACGAGGCGGAGACCCGCGAAATCGCGCTGCCGCAACTCTATTTCGGGTTCTTCGGCGGCAAACTGCTGGTAACGATGTGCCACAAACCCTATTGGGATTACCACGGGCGCGAGATAGTCGCGGTGGACGGCATTCCCGCCGATTCGATACGCGGAACGGTCGAAAGTTTCATATCGAGATACGACGCAGGTGTCCGGAGCCGCACCGAATCGATGCTGGCTGTGGGGGCATCGGGCATCTACCAGAACTACGCGCCGGGCGCATCGCGCGACGGCGACATGACAATCAAGTTCGCCGACGGAGAGCGTCGCGAGTTCAAGGGCTGGAAATATCGCGGCGGCGACCCAGAACTTCGACCGAACTGGAACAGATACATGAGAACCAATATGTATCGCGACGGCAACTGTTCGATGCGCGAGTTGAACGATTCGACGGCGTACATCGGCATATCGACGTTCGTACTGAACGAAACCGAGGTGGACGGCATACGCGACTACATCGCTGCACATGCCGCGACACCGAATCTGATAATCGACGTGCGCAACAACGGCGGCGGCGACACGAAGGTACTCGCGCGCATTCTGTCGTATCTGCTCGACGAGCCGTCGAAGGCTCGCGGCGGCTATGCGCAGGTTCTCAAACGCGGGCGGTTCGAGTCGATGAAACGGTCGCTCAACCGTTCGTCCGAGGATTTCATGTTCGAGGAGTATGCGCCCGAGAAGGGAATCGACGGATTCGTCCTGCGCAACGACGAGACGCAGAACATAATCCTGCCCGACAGCGCGGTGAACTACAAGGGGCGCATCTACGTGCTTGCCGACGAGAACAGCGTGTCGGCAGCCGCGATGCTGCCCGCAGCCGTAATGCGCAATCACCGCGGAGCGATAGTCGGGCGCGAAACCCGCACGGCGTATCACTACATGACGGCTTACAAATTCGCCGAAATACAACTGCCGAACTCGATGTTCACCTTCTACATGCCGCTCGTAAGGCTCGTGTTCGACACGACCGAATGCGACCGCATACCCTACGGTCGCGGAGTGCTGCCCGACTACGAGGTGCCGCTGACGCCCGACGAGATATTCGGCGAAAAAGACACGATACTCGAACGCGCGCTGAAACTAATCGCCGACGGCGAGTACCTCGGCGACGACCCGTTCGCCGAAGCGGACAAGGAGCGCGGCTTCAATCCGATGCCGATGTGTCTCGCTGCGGCGGCAGCGTCGATAATAGCGATAATCGCCATTTTCGCGATTATAAGGAGGAGAAGGCGGTAGCGGGGCTGGCAGCAGCATTAAGGTCCTTAAAGTCGTTAAGGTCGTTAAGGTCATTAAGGACTTTAAAGACCCTAACGGGTTTTAGCGAGGGGAAAATCAAAAGAACTTTTGTTTTTCCCTTCGCTTACTCTTATATTCGGCTTCGCCCTATATACTCCCGTTCGGGAATGCCCAAATAAAAGTCCCCCGCACAGGCGGGGGATTTAGGGGGTAGGTAACACGAAGATAAGAACTAACCGACGGTCGATTTTCTGAAAACCAAAACTGACGGCATCCGGATAATCAGCGTTATAAAACATCAATTTCCCCGCACAGGCGGGGGATTTATGGGGTGGGTAACAAGAAGAAAAAATCGAAATCAATTTTTTGATTTCGCTCACTTATTCGTATATTTGTATGTCAAAAACCTATAAAACCTTAAAAGGGATGAGAAAATTTATTCTTTCAATGCTCGTTGCGGCGGCGGCTTCGTTCTCCGTATCGGCAACGACTCCCAACAAGATTGTAATCCCGAATATCGAGGGTTACAAGACCTTGAAGGGAGATTTCCACATCCACACAGTATTCTCGGATGCGACCGTATGGCCGACCACCCGTGTGCAGGAGGCTATATGGGAGGGACTGGACGTAATCGCCATCACCGACCATGTGGACTCGCGTCTGCAAAAGCAAATCAATGCCGGTCTGTTCAATGCCGGGAAGTGCGACCGCGACCGTTCGTTCGAAATCGCGCGCAAGGCTGCCGGCAAGAAACTGCTTGTAATCCACGGAGGCGAGATTTCGCGCGGAATGCCCCCGGGACACTGGAACTGCCTTTTCGTAAGCGACTGCGACAAGATTTGCGAGGAAGCGGAGAAATTCAATGACGACGAGTTCAAGGCTGCTCACGCCGGCTTGAAGGAGGCAAAAGCGCAGGGCGGATTCACGATGTGGAATCACCCGAACTGGGAGAAGCAGGCTCCGAACGAGACCGAATGGTGGAAAGAGCATACCCAACTCTACAAGGAGGGTTACATGAACGGCATCGAGGTCTACAACAAGTTCGCCGGATACTGCCCTGAGGCTCACCAGTGGGCTTTGGAGAAGAACATCACTATGTTCGGCAACTCGGACGCCCACACTCCGTTCTTCTACATGATAGACTATCTGAACGGTCAGTACCGCCCTATCACCCTCGTTTTCGCAACCGAGAAGACCGAGGAGGCTGTCCGCGACGCGCTCGAACACCAGCGCACCGCCGTTTATGCCGAGGAGATGGTTTACGGTCGCGAGGACATGCTCCGTCCGCTGTTTAATGCCTGCGTGAAGGTAAGCAAAGGCAAGTTCAACCCAAAGGACATGACGTTCACTCTTACCAACAAGTCGTGCATCCCTATCCGTCTGCTCAAAGCACCGGGTTCGGAAAACTTCTACTACGTCCGCAACTACGAACTCCGTCCGTTCGAGACGATTACCGTAAAGGTTCGTCCGCTGATAAAGAATCACCAGTATCAGGACTTGAAGGACAAGCATATCGACGTCAATTTCTATGTCGATACATTCCAGATAGGTCCGGACAAACCGCTGCCGGTAACGCTGCATTTCGACGCTCCGGAGAAATAATCGGGGCTAGTCCCGACCGACGATAACGGCTGCGAAATTCGCAGCCGTTTTTTTGTTGCGCAGCGTGGGGGGGGTAGGGAAGCAGAGAGCAAGTTTTAAGGTCTTTAAGGTCCTTAAAGACTTTAAGGACTTTAAGGAATAAACAGGACGATAGATAGGCTCTCGCAGAATTTAGATTACAGCGATAAAAATAGGCGATTACATACAATTTCACACTGACGGCATTCCAAAACCATACACCCTTGCGAGTTCCGACAAAAATCCCCCGCACAGGCGGGGGATTTAAGGGGTGGGTAACATCTGTATACGCGGCTTTGCCGCGAGAACCATGACCGTCGGTTTTACGAGTACTTGTAATAACTTGATTCGGTGTAAAGTTGTATATAGTTACCTAAAAAATAGCGTCCGAATATAAATCGGACGCTATTTTACAATATTTCGCAACTCTATTTAGCGAATTTCGCTACGCCCTGCAACTTGGCGTGGCGATTATTCGAGGAAACACGCACGGCAGGCACGTTCACCACCGACGAAAGCGACGGTACATCATAGCGCAGTTCGCTATATTTCACCGAGCCGACCTTGCGCGAAGACGAGCGCAGCGGCGAGACACCCTTTGCCGCAGACGCAGACGCTGCCGCACGGCTTATCCTGAAATATACCAAATCCTCCTCGTCGCCGGCGACATAATAATTATCGTCCTCATACTGCAACATGTAGTTCATCGACATGAACTCCTTGTCGCGTCCGCCGACCTTAATCATCTCGCCGAACATCGACAGATTGTCGCCGTTAAGCGAGCCGGTATATACCGGTCCGTTGTAACCCAATATGACTACCAACTTGTCGTAGCCCGAAGCGTACATTTTGCCGATGAATACGACATCCATCTCCTTGCCGTCGACGGTCTTCTTGCCGAGAACCTGCGGACCGTCCACCGAAACCTTGCCCGTTTCGGGATGATAGCGCATCACGAACGGGAACTCCTGCGAAATCGAGGTGCGCGACCAGCCGTAGACCTTGAAACTGCGGTTCGGGGTGAGTTCCTCGATGCGCAGATTGTAGTTTTCGTAGGAGGTCCAGTCGGCAGTCGTCTGTCCCAGTACGGTCCAGTTGCCGAGGAACGCCTTGTAGCCGTCGGAAGCCTCCGCAGATTCGGGATAGGCGGCGGTTCTGGCACTCGCAAGGCGGACTACCGGAGTATCGCCGTCGAAAGCGATTGCGATGAAGACATATTCGGTATCGGCATTGAGACCGGTGAACACTCGCTCGAAATATCCGTTCTTGGTGAGGGAAGCAATCTCCGCATCGTCGTAAATCGGATTGACATAGAACGCTGACATATACTGATAGAACATGTAGAAATATTCCTGCTGCGAGAGCAGTTGCTCAATGTCGCTCAGGCTCGCTCCCGACAAACCGAAGAACATTCCCATATACTCGTCGAACATAGCCTTCTCCATAGGCATCACGCTGCAAAACATTCTGTCCACATTCAGTTCGTTGGTGAAATAGAGCGGCTCGAACGACATCAGGAACGTATCGTAGTCGTGGTAGCCCTGCAATTCGCGGTCGTAAGGGATGATGTCGAGCGCGAGAACCGGTGTAGGGACAGGAACGTCCACCTGAAACTCCTTATAGATTTCGCAACCGTTGTAATCGACGCCGTAGAGGGCGAGTACATACGATTTGCCGGAATCCACAATCCATTTGTCGGTATAGGTGTTGCCGCTGACATTACCGTCGTTGTACTCGAACAGATAGTCCATCATTCCGCGTTCGCCCTTTTCAGCCTTGAACGCATCGAACTGCGACTTTTCGTAAAGGTCGTAGAAGAAGAAGGCGATTTTAGTCTCGTCGCATGCCATGCGCAGCGTTACGGACTCGGTCGTCAGGTCGTCTATCGATATGTCGATATCCTCCGCCGATACGCCCTTGGATTCAGGCATGGTGAACGGGATGAGGCTCGGTTCGCCCGTCCACGATTCATTCACGAAAGAGGCGGCGATAACGTAATAATCCTTGCCGGGGGTAAGCGATACTGTGCGGCGAATCGGATGGTCTTCGCCCGCAGTCCATACGAACTGTCCCGAGACTTCGCAAGGTACGCCTACCTCGGAGAGCAGATTGTACATGAAGGCATTTCTGTCGAACTCGGGACCGGCAGTCTGCATCGCGAACATAAGTGCCAAATCATAATACCACTTCTCGATGTATGCGTGATAGCAGGTATAACCCTCCTGCAAATCTATATTGTACGACACGCTCAATCCGGACACCTGCACATCGGTTATGAGTTCGTGTACGACCGGCACATCCGTAGTTGCATCGACCGATGCGACCTCGCTGTATGTGTCGCCCTTGCTTGCGGCGGCATAAACCGTATAGGCGGTACCCGATTTCAGGTCGAGGATTTCGAATGACTCGGGAGTTTCGAATGCCTGCGACGACTCGCCCAGTTCGAATACCGTCGCGGCATCGGGAATCGACGCGGCATCCGTCGCCTCGACTACATAGTAAGCCACCCTGTCGGCATCCTTCGCCGAAAGTTTGATTTCGATTTCGGTTTCGGTTACGCGACCGAGTTCGACAGCGACCGTAGGCGGCGTTACAGGCTGCGGGTCATCGGTTTTGCTTTCCGTACAACCGGCAGCGAACACCGACAAGCCTACGAATGCGAGCAATGCCCGTACCGTTGCGGTGGGGGGAGGTAAAATTCGTAATTTCATAAAAACAGAATTTAAAAATTAAACAAAAGGCGAGATAATGGCGATGCTGTATTCCGCAAAATGTCGCCCACTAACTATAACCGGTGGCAAGGTACGGAAAATACGGCACTGCCGAATACGGATTGCAATATTGTTATGCACAAACTGTAAACAATTCGTTTTTGGCGAGACCGGCGGTACGGTTTTCCTGCACGGAAAAAGTTTCAGCGACGACAAGAATTACCTCAAAAAACAGTATATTTGTATTGTCGATTCAAAATATGCTGCCATGACCAAGACACAATCCGTTCAACTGTTCGAGGAGCGCAAGGTGCGCACCGTATGGGACGATGATGCCGAGAAATGGTATTTCTCGGTAGTCGATGTTGTCGGAGTTTTAACCGATAGTATCGACGCAACCGCCTACTGGCGAAAACTTAAACAGCGTCTTAAAGAGGAAGGAAACGAAACCGTGACAAATTGTCACGGTTTGAAAATGCCTGCCGCCGACGGCAAGATGCGAATGACTGATGTTGCAGACACAGAGCAACTTTTCCGCCTGATACAGTCGATACCTTCACCGAAAGCCGAGCCGTTCAAGCAATGGATGGCGCAAGTCGCAAGCGACAGGCTCGACCAAATGCAAGACCCCGAATTGTCGATTCAGCAGGCTGTAACCGATTACCGCCGGCTCGGATATGACGAAAAATGGATAAAAGGCAGACTGCGTTCCATCGAGGTGAGGAACGACCTTACCGACGAATGGCACCGATGCGGTGTGCATGACCCGAAAGACTTTGCATTTCTGACGGCGATTCTCACAAAAGAGTGGTCGGGCAAGACCCCTTCCGAATACAAAAGGTACAAGGGGTTGAAAAAGGAGAATCTGCGCGACAATATGACCAATATAGAACTTGCCCTGAACACGCTTGCGGAAGCATCCACGACGGAATTGTCGAAAATGCAGAACCCGACGGGCGTAAAGGAATCGACGCATGTCGCCCAAAAAGGAGGAAGAATTGCAAAGAACGCAAGGGCAGAACTGGAAAAACAACTCGGACACAGCGTCATATCATCCGCCAAGGCGATAGATTACATAACGCCGAAAGAGTTGGATGAAGATATAGAGCGGTAGTACTGAAACAACGAACGGATAATATGTTTATACACAATATATTATCCGTTCGGCGAGTACCCCCGAGCAGAATCGAACTGCTATTTAAAGTTTAGGAAACTTCCGTTCTATCCGTTGAACTACAGGGGCAGAGCATTTATTTGCAGGCAAAGATACGAAAAGTCGAGAGCAGAAGCAAATTTTAATTTGATTATGCCGAGACGGAGTATCTAAGGCGAAGCCCAAGATACGAATAAGCGAGGGGAAAAGCAAAAAATAAGGACCTTAAAGTCATTAGGGTCTTTAAGGACTTTAAGGTCGTTAGAAAAGATTGGGAAAAAATGCGTACTTTTGCACCCAATCAAGGTACAGGCAATGGGCAAATCCAACGAATCGGACAACAGATGCAAAAAAATGCCGGTATGGCTCGCAGTCATTCCGCTCGCGGTGCTTGCCGTAACGCTCGCACTCGTCATAAAGTGTTTCGGCAGCGACGCCGTCGCGGGAGGCAGTCAGATTGCGCTGTTTTTCGCATCGTCGGTATGCGCCACGCTCGCAATCGGAGTATGCGGATGCAGTTGGCGCAAATTGGAGGACGCGATAGTCGACAACATCCACACCTCGGCGTCGGCGATAATCATCCTGCTTCTTATCGGAGCGATTTCCGGTTCGTGGATGGTCGGAGGAATCGTTCCAACATTCATCTACTACGGGTTGAAAGTGCTGCACCCCGCCATATTTCTCGGGGCGGCGTGCATAATCTGCGCACTGGTATCGGTGCTTACGGGCAGTTCGTGGACGACGATAGCGACAATCGGAGTGGCGTTGATGGGCATCGGTCGCGCGGAGGGATTTTCCGACGGCTGGATTGCGGGAGCGATAATCTCGGGCGCATATTTCGGAGACAAGATGTCGGCACTGTCGGACACGACCGTACTCGCATCGTCGGCTGCCGACGTCCCGCTGTTCGAACACATACGCTACATGACTATCACGACCGTACCGTCGTTCGTCATAGCGATAGTCGTATTTTTCGCGGCGAGCCTGCTGCACACGCCCGACAGCGCAGAGCAGATGCGCAGTATAGCCGACGCGCTCGACGCGACATTCACGATTTCGCCGTGGCTGTTCACGGTTCCGATAATCACGGGATACCTTATATACAAACGTCTGCCGGCAATCATCACTCTGTTCGCCGCAGTCGTTACGGCATGTATCGCGATGGTCGTTTTTCAGGGAAATCTGGTGGAGGCGATAGGCGGAGAAGGCGCATTGGCACCGTTCCGTGCAGTGATGACAACGTGTTACGGCTCGACAGCCGTCCCGACGAGCAATGCCGAACTCGATTCGCTCGTCGCGACATCGGGAATGTCGGGAATGCTCAACACCGTATGGCTCGTCATCTGCGCCATGTGCTTCGGCGGAGTGATGAAGGGCAGCGGAATGCTCGACGCGATAACGGGGCTGTTCCTGCGATGCGTCCGCCGCACAGCGGGCGTGGTGGCATCGACAATCGGTGCGGGAATATTCTGCAACATGTGTACGGCAGACCAGTACATCTCAATCATCATCACGGGCAACATGTTCCGCGACCTCTACCGTTCGCGGGGATTCGAACAGCGTCTGTTGAGCCGCTCGGTCGAGGACTCGGCGACGGTAACGTCGGTGCTGATTCCGTGGAATTCGTGCGGCATCACGCAATCGACGGTACTCGGGGTGGCTACGATGACATATCTGCCCTACTGCATATTCAATCTGGCAAGTCCGCTTATGTCGCTGATAGTGGCTGCGGCGGGATATAAAATAGTAAGAAATGGAAAATAGACTCGCAGTATTCGACCTCGACGGCACGCTGCTCGACACGATAGGCGACCTCGCCGAAAGTTGCAACTTCATGCTCCGCAAACGCGGGCTGACGGAATACGGCTACGACGACTACTGTCATTTCGTCGGCAACGGCATAACGCGTCTCGTCGAACGGGCATTGCCCGAGGAGTTGCGCACGACGGATTACGTCGCGGCGGCGCGGCGCGACTTCGTGGACTACTACATCGACCATATCGACCTGCACACGAAGCCTTACGACGGCATTCCCGAACTCGTGGACACGCTCTGCCGCTCGGGCTGGCGGCTGGCTGTCGCGTCGAACAAGTTCAACGACGGCACACGCAAACTGGTGAACAAGTTTTTCCCCGACATCCGGTTCTCGGCGGTATACGGCAACCGCGACGGAGTGCCGTTGAAGCCCGACGCGGCACTGCTGCGACAGATAATGGCGGAGTGCGGTTCGTCGCCCGAGAAGTGCTGGATGATAGGCGATTCGGGCATCGACATGCAGACGGCGCACAATGCCGGCACGCACTCGATAGGCGTCAGTTGGGGATTCCGCTCGCGCGAAGAACTCGTCGAGAACGGCGCGGAGCATATCGCCGACAGACCGGAAGACATCATAGCGGTTCTTGCGGGGAAGAGCAAAAAATAAAGTCTTTAAGGTCGTTAAGGACTTTAAAGACTTTAAGGATTTCGAACGACCTTTTCTCAGCAATACTGCTTCACCTCTTCGACCGTGATGCGGTCGTCGCTCAACACTATCAGGCGTTCGATGACGTTGCGCAGTTCGCGGATATTGCCCGTCCACGGCATCTGCGACAGAGCCTCTATCGCCTCGCGGTCGATTTTCTTGCAATCAATCCTGTTCTCGGCGCATATCTTGCGGATGAAGTGGTCGGCAAGCATCGGTATATCCTCCCTGCGCTCGCGCAACGGCGGCACCTTGACCACGATAACCCCGATGCGGTGGTAGAGGTCCTCACGGAAATTGCCCTTGCGTATCTCCTCGCGCAAATCTTTGTTGGTCGCGGCTATCACGCGCACATCGACCTCTATGTCGCGGTCGCTGCCGACACGCGAAATCTTGCTCTCCTGCAACGCCCTCAACACCTTAGCCTGCGCCGACAGCGACATGTCGCCTATCTCGTCCATGAACAGCGTTCCGCCGTCCGCCTGCTCGAACTTGCCCTTGCGCTGCTTGACAGCCGAGGTGAAGGCTCCGCGCTCGTGTCCGAAAAGTTCGCTCTCGATAAGTTCCGACGGAATCGCCGCACAGTTCACCTCGACGAACGGCGCGGCGGCACGCGCACTCTTGCGGTGGAGCCATCGTGCGACGAGTTCCTTGCCTGTGCCGTTCTCGCCCGTAATCAGCACGCGCGCCTCCGAGCCGGCGACCTTATCTATAAGACGCTGCACGCGCATAATGCTCTCCGACCCGCCCACTATCGGTTCGATGTCGCCCGATGCGGCAACATTGCGTCTGGAATGCTGCGCGCGGCTGCGCTGAACCGGTTTTGGCTCCTCCGAACCGTCGCCCGACACGCTGCGTTTGATGGCCGCCAGCAGACGGTTCATATCGATAGGCTTGGTGATGAAATCCTCCGCTCCGTGGCGCAGGGCATCGACTGCCGACTCTATGGTATTGTCGGCGGACATGACGATGAACGGAACATCCGTATCGGGGATTCCCGCCGCGCTGTCGGACAGGATTACGTCGAACGGAATCCGCCGGCACATCTCGCCCGCATTCGCGAGATTCTCCGCCCCCTCGGTCGAATAGCCCTCGAACTCCAATCTTTCGCGCAGATTATTTCGCACACTTTTTGATTGTTCCAAAATTAAAACCTTTGCCATAGTTGCTATTGTGAAAAAATTGTATACTTTTGCATCAAAGTTAACGTTTTACTCCCGCAGATGCTAATCTGATGCAGTTCGGGGCGGGGGTCGAATCCACACTCGGAACCGTTCCGTAACGGGTATCGGCGCAGGCTGTCCGGAGTATCGAACCGACGCTCCGCAGTATATGCGGACACGCACGGAAGCGGCAGAGAAACTTACAATATGAAAAAAAATTATAATTACACCAGGCGCAAATTGTATTTGCCGGAATACGGACGCCATATTCAGGAGATGGTCGATTCGCTGCAAGAGATAGCCGACAAGACCGAGCGCACACGTCAGGCGAAAGCCGTAATCGCCGTAATGGGCAACCTCAATCCGCTGCTCAGAGACACGGCGGATTTCACCCACAAACTTTGGGACCATCTGTTCATCATGTCTGATTTCCAGTTGGATGTAGACAGCCCTTATCCGCTGCCCACGCGCAAGGACGTGATGGTCAAGCCGCGCAAGATGAACTACACGCAGTCGCACATCCCCTACAAGCACTACGGCAAGTACGTAGGCTTCATGCTCAAACGTCTCGGCAGGGAGCAGAATCAGGCGAACGTGTCGGCGGCGGTGGACAACATCGCCCGTTTCATGCGGACCAAGAGTTACGAATACAATCAGGAGCATCCGAACAACGAGGTAATCATTAAAGACATAAAGAGGATGTCCGATTTTGCGATAGAACTCGACGAAGTCGCACTCAATAATCTACGAAGCGAGTACAAACAGCACCATTCTTCGTATTCGCAGCAATCCAAGAACGGCAAGAAACCCGTCAAGAACGGAAAAATCATGCAGCGTCCGATGCAGAAAGGACGTCCGAAAGGCGTCATGAGGCACAATACCGCGAAATAAATTACCGTTTATAGGTATATTTATTATATTCGGGATTGCTCAAATAAATTTGGCATTGCACTCGTTTATTAGTATATTTGTATTCGTAATTATAAACAGAATATGAAGAAATCGTTTTTCGCGGCACTCGCCGTCGCTGCCGTTCTGTGCGGATGCCGTTCGTCGAAAGTGAGAATTTCGGGCAAATTCCTCGGTCTGAACTCCGAAACCGTATATCTCGAACAGATGTCCACGGTGTCGGGGCAGACGGTGGTCGATTCGGTCGCACTCGCCCCCGACGGCTCGTACCGTTTCGTCGTTACGGGCGTACCCGCAACTCCGTCGATGTACAACATAGTCTACAACAACGAGCGCATCCCGCTGCTCATCTCGGGCGGCGAGAACGTTACGGTAGGTTCTCTGGGCAGCGTGCTGGCGAACTACACGGTCAGCGGTTCGGCGGAATCGGAGTTGCTGCGACGCTTCAACAAGGACTATATCGCAGGCATACAGCGGCTCAACTCGATAATTACCGACTATGCGCAGGCGGGCGGCGACGACAAGCGCGCACTCGCACGCTCGTACAACGAGCAGTACCGCACGGTGAAGCGCAACCAGATTTCGTTCATCGTCGAGAACAAGGAGAGCATCGCCTCGATTTACGCGCTCTACCAGCGGCTGCCGGGCGAGCAGTATCTCGTCAATCCCGACAGCGACATGATATATTTCCGCACGGTCGCCGATGCGGTGTCGGAGACCTATCCCGACTCGCCATATCTGGTTTCGCTGCGCAACGACGTAGCCCGCATGGAGGCGAGGGCATCGCTGCTGTCGTCGGTGCAGGAGCGTTCGTACCCCGAACTCGAAGCACCCGACATGTACGGCAATCCGGTGAAACTCTCGTCGCTCGACGGCAACGTGATACTCGTCGACTTCTGGTCGGCGGAGGTAGGCAACAGCAACGCGCTGAACGCCGACTTGAAGGAGATTTACCGCAAGTACGAGGACAAGGGATTCCGCGTCTATCAGGTATCGGTCGATACGTCGAAGGCGGCTTGGATAAAGGCTGTGCAGGAGCAGCGTCTGCCTTGGATTTCGGTCTGCGACTTCCGCGGCGAGGCGTCGCCGATGCTCGGAACGTATAATGTCAGGAAACTGCCGTCCAACTTCCTTATCGACCGCAACGGAACGATAGTGGGCAAGGATTTGTACAGCACCTCGCTCGAAAAGAGGCTCGAAGAGTTGTTCGACTGATACGCAAACCGCACCAAATGTACTACTTCGCATCGGACATACACCTCGGAGCGGGCGACCCCGAAACCGCACGCAGGGTCGAGCGGCAGTTCGTCGCGTGGCTCGACGGGATAGAGAGCGATGCGAAGGCTCTGTTTCTGGTAGGCGACATCTTCGATTTCTGGTTCGAATACGGTCGCGTCGTGCCGAAAGGGTTCGTCCGCGTACTCGGCAAACTCGCACGGATGCACGACCGCGGCATAAGGATAGTCATGTTCACCGGCAATCACGACATGTGGGTTACGGACTATCTGACGAAGGAGTGCGGCATAGAGATTTTCCGTAAGCCGCAACTGCTCGAAATCGCGGGACGGCGAATCTTCGTCGCACACGGCGACAACATGAACATCAAGGGGCGTCCGATGCTGCGGCTGATGAACGCACTGTTCCGTTCGCGAGTGGCTAAATTTCTGTTTTCGTGGCTCGTGCATCCCGACATCGCCGTCCGTTTCGGACACTGGTGGAGCGGACATTCGCGAAAGGCGCACGGAGAGGAGCGCGACAAGAAGTTCCTCGCGCCGCTCGTCGAATATGCCGACGAATACGCGGCGAAGCACGGAAACGTGGACTGTTTCGTCTTCGGACACATGCACATAATGGCGGACATAACGTCGTCGCGGCGCATACTCTTCATGGGCGACTGGGCGGCTGCACCGAACTGTCTGCGGCTCGACGACGACGGAACGATTACTCAAATAACACCCGACCTATCATGAAACAATATCTCGACCTGCTCCGCCGCATCGACAGCGAAGGCATCGTGAAGGGCGACCGCACGGGAACCGGCACGAAAAGCGTGTTCGGACACCAGATGCGCTTCGACCTCGAAGAGGGCTTCCCGCTGCTGACGACGAAGAAAGTCTTCCTCAAAGGCATCATCCACGAACTGTTGTGGTTCCTGCGCGGCGACACCAACATAAAATACCTCGTCGATAACGGCGTGCATATCTGGGACAACGACGCCTACCGCCACTACAACGAACTGTGCGTCCGACACGGAGTGCTGCCGGTCGATATGGACACGTTCCTGCGTGCGGCGCAGGATGAGACCGATTCGCCGATAGAGGGTTACAGATTCGGCGACTTGAACCATGTTTACGGTTACCAGTGGCGTTCGTGGGGCTGTCCCGACGGACGAAGCATAGACCAAATCAGACAGGCGATAGAGACCATAAAGCATAATCCCGACTCGCGGCGTATCATAGTTTCGGCTTGGAACGTCGCCGACATCGAGGAGATGGCGCTGCCGCCGTGCCACGTGCTGTTCCAGTTCTATGTGGCGGACGGACGGCTGTCGTGCCAACTCTACCAGCGCAGTGCCGACACGTTTCTCGGAGTGCCGTTCAACATCGCATCGTATGCGCTGCTGACGATGATGATTGCACAGGAGTGCGGATTGCGGGCGGGCGAATTCGTCCACACGCTCGGCGATACGCACATCTACCTCAATCACTTCGAGCAGGTACACGAGCAGTTGTCGCGCACGCCGCGCAAACTGCCGACAATGCGGCTCAATCCCGACGTGAAATCGGTGTTCGATTTCCGCTACGAGGACTTCACGCTCGAAGGCTACGACCCGTATCCCGCTATAAAGGCACCAATGTCGTTCTAATGAACGACATTGGTGCCGAAGCACAATCCGTGTTACCTATCCCCTAAATCCCCTTTCTGTAAAGGGGACTTCAAGGAAAATTCCGACGAACGACACGGACAATAACACCTATCCTTAAAGTCTTTAAGGACTTTAAGGTCTTTAACCGACGCCAAGCCGAGAGCAGTCGAGTTTTTTACTCGAACTGCCGAGGCGCGAAGGAGGGAAAGCCCGCAAATGCGGGATTAAGGACATTAAAGACTCTGTCATGTTAAGCATTATCGTCGCCGTTGCGGACAACGGCATCATAGGAGACAAGAACTCGCTGTTGTGGCATATCCGCGAAGATATGCTGCGGTTCAAACGCATAACCACCGGACATCCCGTAATCATGGGGCGCAAGACGTTCGAGTCCATCGGCCGTCCGCTGCCGAACCGCACGAACGTCGTCATTTCACGGCAGGACATCGGGATAGATGGCTGCACTGTCGTGCATTCACTCGAAGAGGCGATAGCGTCGTTCCCCCGCGAGGAGGAGATTTTCATCATCGGCGGAGCGCAGATTTACGGGCAGGCGATGCCGCTCGCGGACAAACTCTATCTGACGCTCGTACACCGCGACTACGACGGCGACACGTCGTTTCCGAAGGTGAACGGGGATGAGTGGAGGGAGGTCGCACGCGAGGATTACGGGTGCGGGGAGAATTTCGACGCGCCGTTCTCGTTCGTCGACTACGTCCGAAAATAGGTATTTATACCTATATTATATTCCGACGATTACAATAACTTTGCGAACGCAAAGTTATTGTTGTTTATATGGGCAAATATTTCGATATGCTGATGGAGGATGTCCGTATCCGCGAAGGGCTTAAAGCCTGCATGAACTGCGGAGTATGTACGGGCGTCTGTCCTGCGGCTGAATTTTACAACTACGACCCGCGCCAAATCGTCTGCACCGTGCAGACGCGCGACGACGAGGCGATAGAGGAGTTGCTGCGCAGCGAAACCATCTGGTTCTGCGGGCAGTGCATGTCGTGCCGTCCGCGCTGTCCGCGCGGGAATACACCGGGGTATGTCATCCAGGGTCTGCGCGCGCTGTCGCAGAAACTCGGATTCTTCGTCGAGAGCGAGAAGGGTCGGCAGCAACTCGCGCTCAAACGGCTTGTCGGCGGAAACATAATGCGCACGGGATACTGTCTCGTGCCGAAACTCGTCAATCCCGACATGCACTGCGAGCAGGGAACCGTGTGGAAATGGATTTACGACAACGACCAGGAGGTATACTCGCAGTTCACCCCCGCATACCGCACCGAAGGGGCGGGAGCATTGCGCAAAATCGACGATGAATCGCTCGAAGAGATACACCGCATATTCGAAGTCAGCGGCGGCAAGGCTCTGTTCGACGACATCGAGCGGTTCTCCGACGCCAAGGCGCGCGAAATGGGTTATGACGGCGCGACCGACGAATACATGATGGATACTTACACCCGCAACTCGGCGGAAAACGAATAGCGTATGAAACGAAGCAATTGGGAAGATTACCAGAAGGCGATAGCCGACGACAAATACTATTACGCACGCAGTTGCATACGGCAGAACTTTTTCCCGGGCAGCGAAAAGGCGTTCCTGAACATACTGCGCAACGACCTGGGCAAGGAAATTTTCGACGACCCGATGCACACGTCCTGCACCGGCATCGGCTACCACTCGGACATCGTGCCGTACGACACCATAATGGCTGTCGTGGCACGTCAGTTCTCGCTGATGAACGATGCGGGATACGAGAATCTGGCGTCGTCGTGCATAACCTCGTTCGGACTCTATACGGAAATTCTCTCCACGTGGGAGGAGTTCCCCGAAACCGAGGAGCGCACGCGCGAAAATCTATACAAGGCTACGGGGCGCGAGTTCGTCAAGCCGAAGAATCTCGCCCACACGTCAGACATCATGTTCCATTTCCGCAACGAGGTCGCCGGCAGGATGAAGCGTCCGCTCGTGAATGCCAAGACGGGCGAGCCGCTGCGCGTGGTGGAGCATATCGGCTGCCACTACGCCAAGATTTTCCCGCGCAAGGGAATCGGCGGTTCGGAGTTTCCGTACGTACTCGCAGGCATGATAGAATCGTGGGGGGGAGAGGTCGTCGATTACCCCGAGCGCAGGCACTGCTGCGGATTCGGATTCCGCAACTATCTCGTGCAGGCGAACCGCGGATACTCGATAGCCAACTCTCAAAAGAAGTTCGAGAGCATGGCTCCGTACCGTCCCGATTTCATCGTCGCCAACTGCCCGGGTTGCTCGATGTTCCTCGACAAGTGGCAGTACGCGATAGCCGAGATGGAGGGTACGACATACGGAGCGAACGGAGGCGGAATACCGGTGCTGACCTACGAGGAGATGGCGGGACTGGTACTCGGCTACGACCCGTGGGAACTCGGAATGCAGATGCACCAGGTCGATGTCGAGCCGCTGCTCGACAAGATGGGCATCGACTACGACCCGTCGGCGAAATATCTCGGACGCAACGGAAAATACATTGGGAAACCCGACTCGGCGGTCGTGAATTGCAGTTCGCAGAGTACGGTATACGACATAAAACTGTAAGGACTCGGATATGAACAAAAGAGTTGCCGTGATAGGCGGCGGTATTGCCGGAATGCAGACCGCCCTGCGGCTGAAACAATCGGGCATCGACCCCGTAATAATAGAACGCGACGAGGAACTGGGCGGCAAAATCCGCAACTGGTACGTCCTCTTCCCCACTTTCACTCCTGCCGCGGATGTTCTCGGCGAACTTAAAAGCCGTGTCGCCGCAGCGGGTATCGAGGTGCGTCAGGGCACATGTGCGACGGCGGTGGAGCCGAAATGCGTAACCCTTGCGACGGGCGAGCGAATCGAGTGCGACGCCGTGGCGTTGTGCAGCGGATTCACGCTATTCGACGCACGGATAAAGGAGGAGTACGGCTACGGAATCTACGACAACGTATACACGTCAGCCGACATAGAGCGCATGTTCGCCGAAGGCAGGGTCGCAATGGCTGACGGCGGCACGCCGAAGCGCATCGCGTTCCTGCACTGCGTAGGCTCGCGCGACGAGAAGGTCTGCCAAAGGCACTGTTCGAAGGTGTGCTGCATCACGGGCGTGAAGCAGGCGATAGAGTTGAAGAAGATGTTCCCTGCTGCCGACGTGTTCAACTTCTACATGGACATCCGCATGTTCGGACCCGGTTACGAGGAGTTGTACCGCGAAGCGCAGCAGAGTTACAACATACATTTCGTCCGCGGCAGAATCTCGGAGGCGAGTCCGATGATGGACGGCAGAGTGCAAATCAAGGCGGAAGACACGCTCACGGGACGTCCGCTCCGGATGTCGGTGGACATGCTCGTGCTGCTCGTCGGCATGCGCGCCAACGACGACAATGCCACGATAGCCGCATCGGCGGGTCTGACACTCGCGCCGAGCGGGTTCATGCGCAGCCGCGACATGTTCCTCGACAATGTGGCGAGCGAACGTGAGGGGATTTTTCTCGCAGGCACGGTATCGTCGCCGAAAAGTATCGGCGAAACGCTAAACGAGGGTATTGCGGCAGCAGACCGCATAGCCGAATATCTTAACCGAACGAAATAGACGGACGATGGCTGCAATAAATTTCGGATACGGAATCAACAAACCGCGGCTGATAGACATCGACCGCAACAATCTCCGCAAAAGCGACGAGATTCTGCTCGAAATGCCCGAGTTGCAGACCTGCATAGGCTGCGGCACATGCACGGCGAGTTGCACGGCGGGCAATCTTACGGATTTCAATTTCCGCAAGGTACATACGCTGGTGCGCCGCGGCGAATATGCGGGCGCATACGAGGAGATGAACAAGTGCATGCTCTGCGGGAAATGCCGCCTGCTCTGTCCGCGCGGCATCAACACCCGCGGAGTGGTAATGCTTATCAAACGTAAACTGGGGGATTTTTAGAAACTATTGTAAACTGTAAATACACTATAATAAAATTCAAAACAGTTTCTTAATGATGACTTTTTTCGCACCGTTTACACTGCCGTTCATCATCGGGGCAGGCGTCATGTTCGCCGTTCTGCTCTGGAAATACATATCGTGGCTCATCGAACTTCCGAGCGAGGACAAACGGCGGATTCTGCGCGGGATACCGACCGTCGCAACGCTGCGTTCGGTATGGGAGGTAATCCGCGAATCGCTGCTGCATGTGCGCATATTCAAGGTCAATCCGCTGCTCGGGTTCATGCACGCGAGCCTCGCTTTCGGCTGGTTTCTGCTGATTGCAGTGGGCTGGATAGAGACCGTAGCCTATCTCGGCTTCGTCTATGTGCCGTTGCAGGGACACGTGTTCTTCAAATATTTCGCCGCCGGCAACATCGCCAACCATATCACGTTCTTCGAGCAGGCAATGGATTTTCTGCTGCTCATCGTGCTTACGGGCGTAGCCCTCGCGTGGTTCAAGCGCATGCGCTCGCGAGCATTGGGCATGCGCCGCACGACGAAACACGTCATCGGCGACAAAATCGCGCTGTCGTTCCTCTGGTTCATATTCCCGCTGCGACTGCTCGCCGAGAGCGTTACGGCGGCGATATACGGCGGGGGCGGATTCCTCACCGGAACTATCGGCGACGCGCTGGCATATCTGCTCGACCGCAGCATCCTCGACGCCGTGTACGAGCCGCTATGGTGGCTCTATTCGTGCGCGCTGGGCGGATTCTTCGTGGCGCTGCCGTTCTCGCGCTACATGCACATCTTCACCGAGATACCGCTGATATTCCTGCGCAACTACAAACTGCGTCCGACGCAAAAGGAATCGTCGTTCGACAATTTCGAGATACAGGCATGCTCGCGCTGCGGCGTATGTATCGACCCGTGCCAGTTGCAGTCAGAACTGGGGATAAACGACGTACAGTCGGTCTATTTCCTGCGCGACAGACGGCATGACTCGCTCTCGCTCGCGACGGCAAGCAACTGTCTGATGTGCGGACGCTGCGAGGCGAAATGTCCGGTCGGCATCGACCTCAATACGCTGCGCCTCAACTCGCGCGACGCGATGCGCAACATTCCCGACGAGCGTCGCTACGGCTATTTCAAGGGTTTCGACCGTTCAGAGGGCGAAGGTCGAGTAGGCTATTTCGCAGGCTGCATGACGCTGCTTACGCCGCGCACATTGTCGGCAATGGAGCGAATTTTCGACCATGCCGGAGAGAACGTATGGTGGGCGGATCGCAGCGGAGGAGTATGCTGCGGACGACCGCTGAAACTGTCGGGCGAAACCGATTCCGCCCGCAAGATGATGGACTACAACACCGAACTTTTCCGCAAACACCGCATAACCACGCTCGTTACGTCGTGTCCGATATGCCTGAAAGTATTCAAGGAGGATTACGCGCTCGACGGAATCGAGATACTGCACCACTCCGAATACATTCTGCGGCTGATAAAGTCGGGTCGTCTGTCTCTCTCGGCGGGAGATTCGACATTCACCTACCACGACCCGTGCGAACTCGGGCGCGGTGGCGGAATATACGACGCACCGCGTGAAGTAATTGAAGCCGTGGGAGTGCTGACCGAAGCGGCGCACAACCGCGAAGACGCATTGTGCTGCGGTTCGTCGCTCGCCAACACCGCCATAACCGATGCCCAGCAACTGAAAATCGCCGCATCGCTTACAGCCGAACTTGACGCCACGGGCGCGCAGACCATCGTTACAAGTTGTCCGCTGTGCAAGAAGGCGTTATCGCGCTGCGGCGGCAGTCGCGTGCGCGACCTGTCGGAGGTGGTCGCCGATGCGATAAGATAACACATATACAGCCATCGTCATTATGCGCGGAGTGAAGAATCTGTGTTAATTAGATTCTTCGCTCCGCCTACTCATTTTTCGCCGCCCTGCCCGATATCGTATGCGAACTGTACGTACTCTCCCTAATCTGCAACAAACAAAATTTGGGTTCAAGGCTTTCAGCTATTGGATATGAATTTTGTTTTGCACAACTTTGCGGTAGCAAATTCGACTAAAATTCACGACAATACCCCGAAAGAGTGTTGCGTATTCGGAAACAATCGCTAACTTTGCGAAGCAGTCCTGCGGGACGGCAGACATATTAGTTTAGTGAAAGTGTTTCGCTAATCCTTGCATCGAAATCTGACAGTTTCAACAAAGACGAGGATAACGCAACGCTCATCACCGCGTATAGATATATTGTTCTGATATATTCTATGTCGGTGTGGGGTATTGTCTTTTATTCGTCTTTGGGCTTTGTCAGAGCCTCGATGCAGATAAACGAACGACTCCACACTTTCTTTTTTATACATAACCCGCCAAATAGGGGTCGGTGCGGCAATTAAAATTCTACTGTTATGTTACTTGAAGAGGCTTTGAAAGAAAAATCTCCGGAGATTATCCGTGTTATGGATTCGCATTTTTCTACTCGAAACTTTATCTGGGAATTGATGAATTCCTATGAGGAGGTGTATATCGAGTTGTTATTAGAGGTATTGCCGCCGCAAAAAGAGGAGAGAAAGCCCCGAATCATTCACAACCTGCATAGCCAGATAGGTAAATATTTGCTTCATCACGCAAAAGATTTGAACATTAAGGAGGAGAAAGGTAAAAAAGAACCAAGTCTTTCTCCACTTGGAAAACAATCATCCACTCAATGCTGGCGTAAATTATAATATCACATCATCGTATTTTGCAATGTATTAAATTATGAAAAAAATATTGATTATCTGTTTCTCCATTCTGTTTGGAATAGCATACAGTCCTGTTTGGGCACAGGAAAATGATAATCACATTCGCAAAGAGCAGCGAGAACAACGTAAGCAAGAGCGTGAAGCGCAGAAAAAAGAACGCGAAGCAAAAAAACAGCAGGAAAAAGAACAAAAAGCCGCTCAAAAAGCAGAAGTCCAAGCACAAAAACAACAAGCAAAAGAAGCAAAATTACAAGAGCAGGAGAAAGCGCAGCGAAAAACAGAACAAGCCGAACAAAAGCGACAAGTTCAGGAAACTAAATTACAAGAGCAAAAGGCAAAAGCACAAGAGAAAGAGCGACGAAAAGCAGAACAAGCCAAACAAAAACAGTTGCAAAATGAAGCGCGCAAACAAGATAAAAATAATTCTAATACTAAACAGAAAAAAGAACGAGAAAAGGACTATAATAAACAAGAGCCATCAACACTATTACATAATAGAATTGAACAATCGAATGAAAGTTCATACTATTCTTATGATAACGGCATAGAAAAGGATGAATATTCGTCCCCAGAATCAAATGATCAATCAGCTTCATCATCAAGTAGCAGCGATAGTGGAGGAGGTGAAATCATAGTAATTTTTTTCTTTGCAATAATATTCGGTATCGTTTGTTGGTATTTTTCCGGTCGCTGTGCGCATTGCGGAAAATTCAGAGCAATGGAAGTTATAGGTCGCAATAATATAGGACGAGCAAAATCAAAGTGGGAAAAGGACTCAAAGGGCGAATCCTGCAAAGTTTATTATAATAATATCGAAGTTCGTCGACGGTGTAAATACTGCGGGTACGAAGACTGCAAATTAGAAGTAGTCAAAGGAGAGATGTCATGAATTGTGCAAGGTATAACATGACAACTGCATTCGCAGAAACATCTAAACCGAGGTTTATACCGGAACTCAACCGTGGTAGCCGCAATGTGGAAGCATCGATATGTTGCATCAAAAAATACTAAACGCCCCGACCAATTTTATTACTGCCGCAGACAATATGTCTGCGGCAGTTTTATTTACCAAAGCCACCCCTTAAAGACTTTAAGGACTTTAACGACACTTGATACCTTAAAGCGACGAACAGAAAGTTCGCCGCGCGACAGAAGCAGGATAAAATATGTGGATTAGAGCTCTCTAATCCACATATTTTAATGTCGGGAAAGCATTTTTGAGCGATTCGACGACCGCCTTACGCTCCGCACCCTCGCGCAGAATCATGATTATCGCATTGTCGCCGGCAACCGTACCCAATATGTCTTTCGTCTTGCGGTTGTCCACGATAACCGAAACGGCACTCGCATAGCCCGACTTGGTGGTTATGACGCCGACATTGCCCGAAAAACGGATATTTATTATGGCGGCGTCGAGATTCGATGTTCCGCCGCCGACGGTTTCGTTCACGATGCTGTCGCCGAGGACATAGATATAGCCTTTCTCGGGATGCGGGGTTTTCAGAATGTTTATCGTCTTGAAATCGCGCGACAACGTACTCTGCGTAGCCTTGATACCGTGATTTTTCAGATGTTTGATGAGTTCGTCCTGCGAACTCACGAGTTCTTCGCTGATTATACGCTTGATAATCCCTATGCGTTCGTCTTTTTTGCCCATTTCACCTAAATATTTATGCAAATATAATGAATATATTTTACATATCGATATTTTTTATGGGTATTTTTGCGAATAAAGCAGAAAAAGTTTGATATTATACAAATAATGCCTATATTTGCAGTCCCAAAACGGGAGTTTAGCTCAGCTGGTTCAGAGCATCTGCCTTACAAGCAGAGGGTCGGGGGTTCGAATCCCTCAACTCCCACTGATTATCGAGCGACAGCGACGGATTAATAATCCGTCGCTTTTTTGTGCTTCATGCTGCGTGAAAACGAGTTTTCCGCACCATTCGCACAAAATCCGCTTCACTCCGTTCCGCTGTCGCCCGATTCGCTCGTCGGTGATTCTTTGTGAACGGGGTTGCAGGGCGATAATATGTTTATTTTCAAAGGTCGCCCTGCGACGGCTTCGCCGTTCAAATCCCTCGGTACCCAAAGGAAGAAACGAGTGGCGCGGAACGCAGTGGAGCAAAGCGAAGTTAATCCCGCCCGCAGTGAAGGATAGCGACATTAAAGTCATTAGGGACTTTAAGGATTATCGCCGACCAAGTATCGGCAAACATAAATCTACCGGATTATATCTATTCGCGAGGCTATGTTTGCCATTGAAATTAATCATATTTTTATAAATTACCGACAATATAAAGAAATATATGCATCTATATACGTTGTATTTTACAAAAATAATGCTTTACATTGAAAATATTTGCAATATAACAATTATTTGTTATCTTTGCAATACAACTATTAATATTATTCGTTATGAAAACAAAAGTCATCATACTAATTGCCGCATTATTGGCAATCGGAAAAGTATCCGCACAACCTTATGCAGACAAAAGCGGGCAATCCAACGATTTATATTCCAAGCCGATAAATCGCACGAAAATAGACAAACAGGAGAAAATAATATACGAAAAGTTTAAAAATCAGGTAAAACAGATTCTCGGCACATATCAATTGTATCTCTGCCAATGGAGGATGATATAAATATCGCTCTTTATATCATTGGCGACTACGTATATCATCCGTCGATTCCATAAATAACGACACACATAAAGAATATGAGAAAATATCTGTTTTTTGCTATTGCAGCAACCGTTTTGGTATCATGCAGCAAACCGGAAGCTCCTGTTCCGACCGAGGACATCGACCCGAATACGGTGATAGAGTACACATCTTATAACGGTACACGAATAGAGCCTTATAGTTATAATTATGATACGACAACTTTCGGCGCAATCATAATATCCAATACATGTAAGGAAGGAATGATGAATTCACCCGGCACAATCAAATTCGACAGACCGGTTACGCATATTGGATATAAGGCATTCTGGATACGGCCCATTAGCAGTATTACAATTCCCAACTCGGTTATTTCGATTGGGGACTATGCTTTCCGGGCTACTTATTTGTCTAAAATTACATTACCCAATTCGATTATTGCGATTGGTGCACATGCCTTCGAGGTAACCGGACTCGCAAGCATTACAGTGCCCGATTCGGTAACTTCTATTGGAGCGTATGCTTTCGCTAATAATGGGTTAATAAATATTGTATTACCAGATTCTCTTACTTCAATCGAAGAGGGAACCTTTTATTTGTGTGATCGTCTCAAGAATATAACTATTGGCAATAATATACAGACAATAGGCGATTTAGCATTTTCCAGAACAGGGTTTTCCGCTATCGACATTCCGGATTCGGTAATATCGATAGGCGCAAAAGCATTTGAAAATTGCGAGTGGCTCGGACGGGTCATTCTCGGCAAAGGCGTTAAGACCATTGGCAAGAACGCATTCGGAAAATGCAAACGGCTTCTCGAAGTATATTGCAAATCGCAGGAACCTCCGGTTTTGGGCAGTGAAACGGCATTGGGCGACCCTCAAAACAGCGTGAATTATAAAATATACGTTCCGCATGGTGCAGTCGATGCATATAAATCCGCATGGAGCAATTACAGCGAATATATTGTCGGATATGATTTTGACACAATATAAATATATCCTATGTTTCAGATAAGTACAGAGAGGCTTCGACCAAAACCGAAATCGGTATTCCCCAATGGGAATCAACGAGCGGCGCGGAACGCAGTGGAGCAAAGCGAAGTTAATCCCGCCCGCAGCAGGGAATAACGACCTTAAAGTCATTAGGGTCTTTAAGGACCTTAAAGACTTTAACGACAAGCCGCCGACCAACCGGTCGGCGGCTATAACGAAGATATGGCAAGACAAAGGCACTGCATACCAAGACATAACCGGCAGGTCTTGCCACTGCTACGATTACGCCGGTTACAGCATTACAGCAATTCGTCGGGCATAGGGACTTTCTTGCCGGTGGCGCGGACGGTCGGCATCGGGGAGTTCCATTCGCGGAGTTGGTCGCCCAAATGTTTCGCCAGACGTGCCACTATATCGGGATGTTGCGCCGCGATATCGTTGCTTTCGCCGATGTCGTCAGTCAGATTATAGAGTTCGAGACGCGCGTCGAGCATACTGTAAACGAGTTTCCAATCCCCCTCGCGGATACTGCTGTGATAGTCTATTTCCTCGATTATGCGCGGTTCCCACTGATGCGGATAGTGAGCGATGATAGGTCGTTCCGGACTCAGACCCGATACGGACTCGGGAATGGTGAAGTGAGTGGTCTCGTAGAGTTTGGCAGGGTCTTTCCAGTCCCATACGCCGCAATAGCGGGCAGCATAGGCAGCACCGTCGGTAACGAGTTTCACGATGCTCTGACCGTCGATAGGCTGTATCAGGTCGGGATTCTCGATGCCCGCGAATTCGAGCAGCGTCGGGAAGACATCCTTCGCGCAAACCGGCGTATTGACACGCGCGCCGGCAGTGGTGCGGTCGCCCCAAAGCACAATCATAGGTTCGCGGAATCCGCCCTCGTAGCAGGCACCCTTGCCGTGGCGCAGCGGCATATTCTGACCGTGGTTGGCACCCTTATTCTCTGTACCGCCGTTGTCGGCATAGAACACTATTACCGTGTTGTCCGCAATACCCTTTTCGGTTACCCAATCCAGAATATCGCCGAGGCTGGTATCGACCGCCTCGACCATGCTGGCATACTTGGCGACCGGTTCCGGCAGACCCATATCCAGATATTTCTGATAGTAAAGCGGGTCTTCCTGCAACGGATTGTGGACGCCGTAGTGGGACATGTAGAGGAAGAACGGAATATTCTTCTCCACCGGAAGTTCGAGTGCGCGCAACGCCTCGATTGTCAGAGCCTGTGTCAGGTCGATGCCCGTACCCCAATAGGCTTGGAGGTCGTTCACGGAATTATAGTTGGTAATCTCCTCGCCTATCTTGTGTCCGAAATAGCGGTCGCTGTGATAGGTCTTGGCTGCACCGTTAGGACCGCCGCCGACATTCACGTCGAAACCCATCCAATACGGCGAAGCACCCGGTGTACCCATCGGAGCCCAGTGTCCCTTGCCGATGTGAACGGTATAATAGCCGTTGTCTTTGAGAATCTGTGGCAGCGGTACGGCTTCGAGCGAATGGTCGAGGACTTTCTGTCCCGCTCCCGCAGGCACCCACTCACCGTTCTCCCTCTTCATCGGGCGGACCGAATTGTGCGTCCACTCGGGATGGATATATTCGCCGCTGTCATTAGGGTCCAGACCCGCATACTGGTTGCCGGCGATTTTGTCGGTCGGCCAGTCGCGCATAGGAGAGGTGTAGTTGGTGATACCCGAATGGGCAGGATGCACACCGGTGAGGATGCACGAGCGTGTCGGAGTGGACAGCGGCGAGGCATAGGCATTGGTGAGCGTAACTCCCGCCTGCGCGAGACGAACCATGTTAGGGGTATTGAAAATGGCATTGCGCTCGCACACGCGGTCGCCGTAAGGCACCTGACTGTCAGCCCAGCCGTAGTCGTCTACCAGAAAAAAGATGATGTTGGGATGTTGCTGCGGCGTCTGCTCCGAGCATGCGACCAGCGGCAGCGATGCGGTCAGACCGAGCAGCGGTTTCAACAGATTTGTTTTCATAGGTCGGTTTTTATAGGTTAGTGTTATATGACATTAGGGTCTTTAAGGTCGTTGGGGCGATGCCCGCTACTCTATCGGTCGCAGGGCACCGGTCGTCGAGTCCATGATATAGCCCTTGACGACTATGTCGTCCGGCACGAGCGGGTGGTTGCGGACAAGGTCCACCGTTTCGAGGATTGCCGATTCGGTGTCGTCGAAGCCGTGAAGCCAACTGTCGAGGTCGATGCCGCAGTGCTTCATCAGCGTTATGTGGTGTTCAGGAATGCCGCGTTCGCGCATGGCATGCTGCATTTCGGCACTGTCCATCCCCTGTACGCCGCATTCGGTATGTCCGATTATCATCACCTCCTCGACGCCGAGTTCGTATATCGCCACCAGCAGGCTGCGCACCGTACTGTCGAACGGATTGGTAATCGTCGCGCCGGCATTCTTGATAATCTTCACGTCGCCGTTGCGGAATCCGAGTGCCGCGGGCAGCAGTTCCACGAGGCGCGTATCCATGCAGGTTACTATTGCGATGCGCTTGTTCGGGTACTTGTCGGTGATGAACCGTTCGTAGCCTTTCTCCTCAACGAACCGCCGGTTGTATTCCAAAATCTTGTCTATCATATTTCCGAAATCGTTTTTCTCACTGCGAATTTATGACTTTTTCGGATATTTCCGACGATACGACAGTATATTTAATTGGAATGCTCTAATAAATTCGTATATTTGTCGCAGGTTATAATGAGCAGACTCGGCAAAACCCGCGTTATTCGCGGATTTTACCGTTTTTCGGAATATCTCTTTACACAATTTATCAACGCGCCTTACCGAAGGCAAAAAAAGAAACGCAATGAAAAAACTAATCCTCGCGGCACTCTTATTTTCCGCCGCAACACTCGCGTCGTGCGAAAAAACAGAGAAAAAGGAAGATTTCCCGCCTGTCAAAGCCGACATCGAACTCACCATGGACCGCACCACGAAAGTACTCTACTACGGCGACCGCAAGACCGAGGGTGTCTACAACTACTTCTTCGGGCTCGGCGATGCCGAATTCATCGAGGACGAGCAGGGCGACGATGCCGCTCCGGAGGGAGGACACATCGTATTCTTCGACCTTTTCAGCAGCGAGGGAGCCGATTCGTTCGAGACGGCGGAACTGCCGGTCGGCAGGTACACGCTTTCCGACACCGACGCCACAGGTACGCTGAACAACTACTATACGCGTCTTCAAGTCTGGGACAATGGCGCACAGAAAAGCATCGATTTCACCGAGGGTTCGCTTTCGGTATCGAACTGCGCAGAGGGCAAGTTGCTCGAAGCGACATTCACGCTCGCCGACGGAAAGACATTGAGTTGCACCTACAAAGGCGCGCTCGTATTCGGCGACCCTGACGCGGGCGCGGGCGAAGACGTGATTCCTGCACTCAAAAATCCGGTAAATGCGACGTTCGTCAGTGCTGTGGGCGTATATCTCGGCGACGAATACGGCAGCGGCTCCGACACGTTCATGGTCGGTTTCTCGGATGTGCCGCTCGACGACGAAGGCATGATGACTGCCGCCGGCTACAATGTCGTGCTGACGATGCACGCCGCACCTTGCAGTTCCTTCATCTGGCTCGAATCGGGAACCTACACGGTATCCGACTCCTACAAGGCGGGAACTGTGGAACCCGGTGAACTGTTCTTCGAGATCTACGGTTCGTACTGCGCGAAAGTCGATGCCGACAGCGAAGCCGAGGAACTCGGACTGATTGCCGGAGGAACGGTAACCGTGTCGGAGGAGGGCTTCGGATACAGGTTCGTACTCGACCTGACGACCGCCGAGGGAGTTGCGGTCAAAGGTTCGTTCACTGGCGAAATCGACTTCATCGACCAGTCTCCGGAAGAGGAGTCGAACACCACCCTGACGGGAGATTACGTACTCGACCTGTCGAAAGCGGACGAGGTGTCGGTAGGCTACTACGGCAATTACTACGGCAACGGTCTTGCCAACTGGATGCTCGACATCGCCGACTCGAAAGGCGACGGCATCGAAATCGAACTGATAACCGAAGCGACGTCGAAGACCGAGATTCCGCTGCCTGACGGACAGTACAACATGAGCGTCGATAACGGCATAGGATTCGTCAAAGGAGAGAACAATGCCGCATTCGGAATGCTCGGAACATGGTATATCGACCTATCGACGATGGATGAGGAGGGATATATCTACGGCTATGCCGCCGCAATCGAAGGTTGGGCGAAACTCGCGAAAGAGGGCGACACCACCACCGTAAGTTTCGAATTCGTGGACGAAGCATATAACGTATTCAGCGGCTCGTGGAGCGGCAAACTGCCTGCCGCTACGGACGAGAGCGATTTCGGAGGTCTGTCGGCATTCTCGACGGCGCACAAGATTCAGAAGCACGCCGCCAAGATACGCAAGGCGGACAGACGCAGTGTCGCGGCAAAGCCTGCAAAGCGCGGCTTAAAGAATTTCAAGGCAGCCGGTTTTGCGAAGGAGAAGAGAGCGAAATAGGGTCTTTAAGGACCTTAAAGACTTTAAGGACTTTTAAGGTCGTATAAAAAGCGTGGGCGGATTTCTTCCGCCCACGCTTTTTGCATTATTACCCGCTTTTTACACGGCAGCAGGGACGGCAAAATGCCGTCCCCGCTCCAATATCGCTTATCGTGCGATTATTTGTCGAAATACTCGTTGAGCAGCAGAGCCAGACGATAACCGGCATTGCGCATCTGGACATTCACCAAATCGCGCGAAAGTTCGACGGTATTCGGATTGAGTTCCTCGGTATTGAACGGATTCCACTCGTAAATAACCCAGTTGTTGTCGCCGCAGTCCTTAATCCAGTCGTAGAACGTACCCTTCTGAATCTTCTTGATTTCACCCTTTTTGAGGTCGTCTATCTGTGCTGCCACATCTTCGGCGGAAGCCTTCTTGTAAAGGAATTTAGGCATATTGTCGTATACGCCGTGGAACGACTTCTGAGGCTTGCCGTTGAGCGTACATTTCCAGAAACAGCGCGGACCCGGGAAATAGGAGTGCGTCGGGCAGTGCATGTCGCCGACGAAATGGAGAATCATGCGCAGGTTCATCACCACCGCCGAATCGGTCAGATTCTTGTAGTTGCGAAGATTGTAATCGGCAGTGCGGACACCCGTCATGACGTCGCCTTTCATCAGGCGCGGATTCGGGTCGTAGTTGTGGTCTGCACCGACATTGTACACGTGCCATGCCGTCGTATAGGCAATCTCCTTGTCCTTGCGGTGCTGGTCCATCCATACGGCATCGGTTTTCAGGTCGTAAGGCATGTATTTGGCGATATTCGCCTTAGCCTTTTCGGTCAGATGACGCTCGGCTACCTTGATTACCACCTCGTGTCCGAGTCTGCCCCAAGCCATCGCGCTCTGGGCGAACATTACGCTTGCAGTTGCGGCAAGCAGAAGAAACTTTTTCATAAACGGTTTTGTGTTATAATGGTTTATTGGTTATTTACCGAAATAGAGGTTCAGCAGATAAGCCAGCCGATAGCCCGCATTGCGCAACTGCGTATCGACGAGTTCCGCCGACAGTTCGATGGTTTTCGGATTCAGCACCTCGGTATCGAACGGATTCCACTCGTAGAGTACCCTGCACTGCGAAGCGCAGTCGAAAATCCAGTCCTCGTAACTGCCCTTCTGCGTCTTCCGGATTTCGCTTTTGCTGTAAGTGTCGAGTTGTTCGGCGAGAAGTTCGGGTGCGATGTCGCCGTGAACGAGTTGCGGCATACGGTCGTAGACGGTATGGAACTTCTTGTAGGGTTCGCCGTTGAGCGTACAAGCCCACATCTCCTTGCGCCCGTAGTGGTTGTGGACGGGGCAGTGCATGTCGCCGACCATGTGGAGAATCAGTTTCAGATTCATGTTCACCGCCGAATCAGTCAGATTCTTATAGTTGCGCAGGTTATGCTCCACGACCTCCATGCCGCGGACGATGTCGTCGTTGGCGGCACTACGGTCCATGTCGTATCTGCATGTTACGGGGTCTACATGGCAGCCGTGCCAACGCCCCGTATAGGCATACTCATCGTCCCAACGATGCTTGTCCATCCACACGGCATCGGTTTTCAGGTCGTAAGGCATGTACTTGGCGATGTTCGCCTTCGTCTTCTCCGTCAGATGACGTTCGGCAATCTTTATCACGGTTTCGTGTCCCAGTTTGCCCCACGCGAACGCGCTCTGCTGCGCCAATGCGACGACTATCAGAATCAATATCTTTTTCATGTCTTTATACGTTTCGTTTGTCCAAAAGTACGAAAAAAATCGCAAACGGAAGATTTATTGCCGGACTTCGGTTTCCGACCGCTCTCCTTTCGGCTCTCTATGCCACATCATGCGGAATTATCGAGCCGTGCAGCACGTTCACGTAATCCCGCACGCATCCGACGTACTCGCCGAAAGTCTCGCTCCAATCGAAAGCGTCGAACGGCGATTTGCCGATGATGTCGTCAAGCGTGATGTCGCCGTTCAGGCAGACATAGTCGATGATGGTTTTCAGGTACTCCTCCTGCTCCGAATTAAGCACGTGTCCCGACAGGAAGTCGGCGAACCGGCGGACGGCGACCTTGCGGTCGATGCCGACTATCGAGCGGATGAAGACCGCCACGCTGTCGCCGCACATTATGCGACCGTCGGCGATATAGCGGCGGTAATCCTCCTTCGAGCCGAGTTCCTTCCACAATATGCGTTCGAGTTCGAGGATGTCCCCGCCGTCGAGTTGCTCGATATTCATGATTTTGCGAATCGCCGGCAAATCCCTGTTCTGCGCCAGATATTCCATGACGCTCTGGCGGTATGTCATCTTCGGCACGAACGGCTCGGCATCGGTCGATTCCTCCAACGTATCCTCTATATCGACGGTGAACGTGCGGTTGCCGCCGCCGGCAATCAGCCCGACTATATCGCGCAACTCGGCACGCACCCTTTCGAGGTCGCCGAGCGACGTGTCGCGCCAGAAATCGGGCGACAGCACCTCGTCGATAACGGCTGTCTTGGCGGCAATCGACGGATGCGAGGTACGCTCGCGCAACTCGCGGGCAATCCGCACGACATTTCTCTTGCTGCGCGACGAGTCTATGCCCGCCGCGACCTGCGACAGTTCGATATTCAGCATCTGCAAATCGAACTTCTTCGCCATCTCGTCGCCCGCATGCCTTGCCAGCAGCGGAGCGACCGCCTCTTTCAGTTCGACAACATCGACCGGCGAGACATACGACCAGTTCTCCGTCCGGCGGAACTTGTCCACCGTCGCCAGTTTCGCCCTGACATCGATACGCGCATCGTTCAACTCCGCCACCTGCCCGCGCAGTTCCGTCTTGATGCGGTCGCGGAGCGATACGGCGAACCCGTCCTGCACGAATTCCGGTCGCTGCAACGCGACGGCGATGTCGAGCCGCACACCGAACAGACGCTCCGTGAGCGACGGCGCGGGTGCGCTCTCCCGACCGTCGGAGTTGATGCCGAAATATCCGAAATTGTCGCACCAGTCGAAAATCATGAAATGCTCCTTGTGCTTCCCGACGCCGAAAATATCCTCCGACAGACGGGTTCCGCGACCAATCATCTGCATGAACTTTATCTTCGAGCGCACCGGCTTGAAGAACACCAGATTCAGCACGTCCGGAACGTCGATGCCCGTATCGAGCATATCGACCGAAACGGCTATCTGCGGCAACTTGTCGCGGAAGCCGAATTTGTCTATCAAATCCTGCGCGCACTTCACGTAGTTGTCGATAAGCACGCAGAAATCCGCTCCGTACTCGGGATACAGGGCATTGAACCGCTCGACAATCATTTCGGCATGGCGGTGGTTGCAGGCGAAAATTATCGTCTTGCCGATACACTCGCCGCTCTGCACCCGCAAGCCGAACCGCATCGTATGCTGCAAGACCTTGTCCACGGTGTCCTTGTTGAATATGTAGCGGAAAATCTCGGCATTGTCTATGTCGCGGCTGTAATCCTCCTTCTCGTCCAGAGCCTTGCGCGCCTTTTCGTAACGCCACACCGACTCCATCTGCTCCTTCTCCTCGTCGCTCAGCCGGTCGTAGACGATTCCCGACTGCAATATCAGCGTACCGCATTTCAGCGGCTTGTACGGCACGAGGCAGCCGTCCTTCACCGCCTCGCCGTATTCGTAGAAGAACGTCTGCGCCGCATCGACGCCGAACAAGTCGAACGTGCTGCGGTCCATATCGTCGCGCGGGGTAGCCGTAAGACCGACCAGCAGCGCATCGAAATAGTCGAGTATCGACGTATACTTGCCGAACACCGAGCGGTGCGCCTCATCGACGATTATCAAATCGAACCGCCCTATCGAGAACTCCTTCGTATCGCCGTCGATATAGTTTATCATCGTCTGATAGGTGCTGAACATCACGCGCGCCGTCATGTCGGGCTTGTCGTCCTCCGACAGGATGCAGGTCGTCGCCGCCGGCAGCAGTTTCTTGAAACTGTTCGCCGCCTGCTTCACGAGCGCGGTGCGGTCGGCGAGGAACAGCACGTTCTTCACCCGGTTGTTGCGTATCAGCACGTCGGTAATCGAAATCGCGACGCGCGTCTTGCCCGTACCGGTCGCCATCGCCAGCAGCATGCGGCGGAAATTGCCGTTAAACCGCTCGCACACCTTGCGGACGGCGCGTTTCTGATACTCGCGGTTGGTTATTTCGTCGTTCACCGACAGATTCGTAATCGCCGAGCGACCTCTACGCTGTATCAGCAGTTCGAGTTCTCCTGCGGTGTGGTAGCCGTACACAGTGCGCGCAGGATAGCCCAGTCCGTCCACGACCTCCGTCCGATAGCCGTTGGTGCAGTAAATCACCGGTCGCACTCCGTAGCGGCGTTCGAGGCAGTCGGCATACAGCGCAGCCTGATGACGCCCTTCCGTCGCCGAACGACTCGTACTCTTCGCCTCGATGACAGCCAGCGGTCGGCAGTCGGCTCCGAACAGCACGTAGTCGGCGTATCCGCGCCCCGAGCCGTTCGGCATACCCTCCACGGCGACCTCGACGCACGCTTTCGACGGAGCGATTGCACCGCTGCTCGTCGCGACCTCCCAGCCCGCCTCGCGCAGCATCATATCGACGAAATAGCGGCGTGTCTCCGCCTCCGAGATTCCCGTCGCGCGTCTTTCGACCGGCGCATCCGCAATCTTCGACACGTCCACGCTCTCGACGAACGCCTTGTCGGGCTGCGGCTGCGGTGCCGCGACGACGTGCATCGGCGCATACGACGGAATCAGCGTGCGGTCGAATTCGGGGAAATTTTCGACTACCTGCAACTTCACCAGCACCGCACCGACGAAGTTATAGAGGTTGAGCAGCGAGAAAAACGCCTCCCGTCTCGTCGCCGCACCAAGGTGCGCCGCACGGTTGCCCGCTTTGCGGATGTAGTGAACCGCCTTCATCAGCATGTCGTCGCCGACGAACTCCACGAACGGCTCGCCGTCCACCAGTTCGAACAGCGATGCGCGGCGGTTGTCCTTATCGACCTCGATGCCCTTCATTTCGTAAATGGCGCGCACCAGCCACTCCAATGCCCGCCGGCTGTTGAGAGCCGACTTGTCGGGGTCCTTCACCTGCGTAACCTCCGCCGCATTGCAATAGTTGTACAAATCGACAAGATTGTCCAACTCTTTCAGGTAATCGAAGTTTCTCATCCTTTATTTAATTCTTAATTCGGAATGCGGAATGATGAATCAATTCCGAATTCTTAATTCCTAATTCATCATTTATTATACGTTGTTTTCGTTATCGCAGCCAACAATCTCAGCAATTCTTCACAATCGCCGACCATACTTTGAGCCTGCTCAATCGAAAGAAAACCAGTTTCTTTCAATAACTGCAACCAATATTCTGTTTCGTTCGCTTCTTTAAGTGCAATTGTCATCTTCGCACCGAAATCCGCCTTGCTTTGTCCCCGCAGGGCTTCTTTTACATTCGCGCCGATACTCGTTCCGCTACGCAGCAACTGCTTCGACAAAACATATTCGCGTTTTTCCTTACAAAGATACTTATATAGATTTACAATTCGTACAGCAAACCTAAAACTTTTATCCTCAATTACATTATCTTTTTTCACAACCTGTTTAATTCTTAATTCGGAATTCGGAGTGATGAATGATGAATTAAGCCCAAATTCCGAATTCCTAATTCATCATTCCGCATTCTTAATTCGAACCGGTAAACCAATTCCTAATTCATCATTCCGCATTCCTAATTGAAATAGTAGTCCATTCGGGAGTTGAACAAATCCTCGGTTTCTTTAATCGATTTCGTTATCAACTCTTTCTGCCGCTCTATATTCTCTATCTTTTCGGCAAATTGTTGTTGCAAATCTATATTAGGGCAAGGCATTTTGATATTCAGCAAATCCGATTTAGTTAGGCTCGGAATAGTTACCGCCTTATTATGCTGTTCAAAATTATATATTTGACAAAAGAAAAACAAAAAATATGGAATAAGTATTTCTGTGTTTGAAACTAATCCAAATGCTGTATCAACATTCCAGAATTTTTCCTTAACGAATAAAGGTTTATTAATATTTCCTTTTCGCCCTATTATAATTGTATTTTGTGGACACAAATAATCATTTGCCCAACCCATGACTCCGCCGCTTCCATATATAGGATACTTTCCGTTTTCACAAAGTACCTTTTTCTGATTTTTGCCATTGACAATAGTCAATAAATCCTCCCATTTTTTTGTTTGCCAGCATTTGTCGTTGGTGATAGGGTCGCCGAACATGGTGTAAAAGATTGATTGGGCGAGGGTGTCGAGTTCGCGCAGTTGCGCGCGCTTCGCCGCAATAATCCCGCTCAAACAATCCAACTCCCCCACTATCCGCTCCTGCACCGCCCTCTCAGGCACCGGAACAGAAATTTCTTTCAACAATTTATAATGTCTTGAATATCCCAAACTCGGTATTTTACACGATTTCAAGAAATACATTAAAAATTTTGCATCAAGACAATCTGTCGGCTGCAATATTTTTACGCCATCTGCACCCAGAACAAAATCAAAATCAACATATTTCAATACTCGCGTATGATCACCGAAAATCACAACGGGAGATGATACCGCAAAAACATCTTCCTTCTTATCCCAATAACCACTTATCATTTCTTCTTCTTGGGATATTATAGGATATGCTCCTGTTGTAAGATAGTCGCTACTTGCAATTTTAGCAGTATACTTTACTTTTTTAATACAGTTCTCAAATGGTAGTATTTCCCAGCCTTGTTTCATCGCAATTTATTTTCAAGTAACTTTTTCTTTCCCGTCTCGGCATATCCCGATTCGTCATGTTGAGCGCAGCGAAACATCTCTTTTCAGATTCTTCGCTTCGCTCAGAATGACGAGAAAACGAATTCTGAATGATAAAGTCTGCTTCCGACGTCCGCTATTTCATATATTTCTCCTTAAATTCGGCAATGGCTTCCGATATTCGGGTTTCGAGGGATTCGATGCGCGACAGGATTTCGTCGGGGCTGTCGTAGACCACCGCTTCGCGCGCGACCTCCTTATATTTGTTCATCGAGAGGTCGTAATCCTTTTCGCGGATTTCGGCGACCGGCACGAGGAACGACTGCTCCCTGCGGCTGCGCGAACGTTCGCCCTCCATATTGCGGAAGCGCGCAATGACATCGGGAATATCGTTCTCGGCGACCTCGGTGCGCTTCTGGTCGAGCGAGTAGCCGTCCGCCTTCATGTCGTAGAACCAAACGTCGTCGGTACCGCCCGTATCGGTCTTGGTGAAAATCAGAATCGCGGTCGAGACTCCCGAATAGGGCTGGAAAACTCCGCTCGGCATGGAGATGACCGCCTGCAAACGCTGACGGTCGATAAGTTCCTTGCGCAGAGCCTTGTGAGCCTTGGAGTTGACGGACAGCACGCCGTCGGGTACGATGCTGGCGCAGCGTCCGCCGAGTTGCAGCATACGGACGAACAGAGCGACGAAAAGCAGTTCGGTTTTGGTCGTCGGCGCAATCGCGAGCAGCGACTTGCTGACGGCATCCTTGTCGAGAGTGCCGGCAAACGGCGGGTTGGCAAGGCACAGCGTATAGCGTTCGGTATCGGTATTGTCGGTCGAAAGCGAATCCTTGTAGACGATGTCGGGATTGTCCACGCCGTGGAGCATCAGGTTCATCGCGCCGATGCGCAGCATGGTCTGGTCGGTATCGAATCCGTGGAACATCGACTGACGGAAATGGCGGTTATTGTCGGTGCGGAGCAGTTCGGAGCGGTAGTTTTCCTCGATATATTTCGCGCTCTCGACGATAAATCCCGCCGAACCCATCGCGGGGTCGCAGACGGTGTCGCGCAGAGTGGGCTGCATCAGTTCGACCATCATGCGGATGATGTGGCGCGGAGTGCGGAACTGTCCGTTATTGCCGCTCGCCGCCATTTTGCCCAGAACATACTCGTAGACGTCGCCCATCGTGTCGCGGTTGTTCATGTCGAGGTCGTCGATGCCGTCCACGATTCGGGCAAGCGTCCGCTCGGTCGGAATCAGGAAAATCGCGCTGCCCATGAAACGGCTGTACGCGCTCGCCTTGCCGCCGTTCAGATTCTTGATGAACGGAAAAACATCGTTGCGCACGGTGTGGAACATCGTCGCCGCATCGGTATTCTTGAACACGTGCCAGCGCAACGAATCATAAAGCACCTCGCGACCCGTTTCGGGGTTCTTCCAATATTCGCCCGACCTGAAAATCGGGTCGGGAACGGGTACGCCCATGACGGCAGCGTTCGCCTCTTTGGTGCGCTGGGCATCGTCGAGCATTTTCATGAAGAACAGATATGTCATCTGTTCGAGTACGGTTATCGAATTGGTGATGCCGCCCGTCCAGAAGGCATCCCAAATGGAGTCGATTTTGTTTTTGATTTCGCCGGTAATCATTTTCTTATTAGGGTTGAAAATTCAATTCAAAGGTACGAAAAAGCGAGGGTAATGCAAAAAAAATCATTAAAGACTTTAAGGTCGTTAAAGACATTAACGGCTTTAAGGGCAGCCCGTCGAGAAAAATCGGCGGCGGCGGTACGGAGTTACGAAAAAATAATTATTTTTGTTTTCGCAAAAACAAACTGAACAATGAAGAAGATTCTCATCGTCGGAGCAGGAGGTCAGATAGGCTCGGAGTTGGTGCCGTATCTGCGCTCCATCTACGGGTCGTCGAATGTCGTTGCGACGGACGTCCGCGAGTGCAAATCGCTGTCGGACGACGGACCGTTCGAGGTACTCGACGCGCTGAACGCCACCAACATGGCGTCGGTCGTCGCACGCCATCATATCGACACGATTTTCAATCTGGTAGCGTTGCTGTCGGCTGTCGGCGAGCGCAATCCCCAGATGGCGTGGGGCGTGAACATGGGCGCGTTGATGAACTCGCTCGAAGTGGCGCGCCAGCACCATTGCGCGGTATTCACGCCGAGTTCGATAGGCGCATTCGGACCCTCGTCGCCGAAGGACGGCACGCCGCAGGACACGATAATGCAGCCGACGACGATATACGGCATCTGCAAGGTTACGGGCGAGATGCTCGGCAACTATTACGCCCACAAATACGGGCTCGACACGCGTTCGGTACGTTTCCCGGGCATCATCTCCAACAAGACGCTGCCGGGCGGAGGAACGACCGACTATGCCGTCGAAATCTACTACGAAGCGATTCGCCGCGGCGAATACACCTGCGCCGTACCGCGCGACGTATATATGGACATGATGTACATGCCCGATGCGCTGCGTGCGATAGTCGAACTGATGGAAGCCGATCCTGCGAAATTGAAGCACCGCAACAGTTTCAACATCGCATCGATGAGTTTCACGCCCGAAATCATCGCCGCCGAGATACGCAGGCACATTCCCGATTTCAGGATGTCTTACGACATCGACCCGGTGAAGGAGGAGATAGCCCGCAGTTGGCCCAACTCACTGGACGACTCGTGCGCCCGCGAGGAGTGGGGCTGGAAACCCGAGTGGGACCTGTCCCGCATGACGGAAGACATGCTCGAAGCCGTGCGCCAGAAGCACGGAGAGGCGGTGAGGTAATCTCGGATTAAGCCTAAATAAAGATGTGGCTGGTCAAACAATATTGTTTAGCCAGCCACATCCTTATTGTCGTACCAATATAATTTTTGGCAACTATATACGACTTTACACTTAACTATTATAACAACGTCATTGCGATGAGCATAGCGACGAGACAACCGACGCTCGAAGCACGAACAGAGACTGCTTGCAGGCTATGCCGTGCAAGGAGGAGGAAAACGGAAATAATCTACCGCTGTTTACTATCGGGTATCAGCAATGTTCCCAAACAATGGTAGATCGCCACAGCACCACATGTATCGGTTTGATGTATCTGCTAACAATGCGGATGCGGTGCTTCGCGATGACATATTTTTAGTGTAAATCGTATATAGTTGCCTAAAACTTTTACGACAAGTTATCGCTATCGGTATAGTTTATCGATTCCTGCATTATCGATATTTGGGTCTGCAATGATAGTCGATTAGTTCTACACCATATTCGCAACCGTTTGCACATAGTTTACCAAAATAATACATGTAATCGCCGCCGAAACAACTGTGTTCGTCGAGTACCTTATTGTTGTATGAATGCGGTGGCATGACTACGTATATCTTATAAATCTGAGATCTTTTTTGTGTTCCGAGTTTGTTTTTAGACGATAATTTTTTTGTGCGGGCAATGCGAAACAGAATCTGAAATTCCAATGTATTGTTCGTTTCATTGTTAAGGATAATGTTGTCTTTCCAGAAATGCCAACCGTCCTTATGTATGTCTACGACTTGAATCGATATTTTAGAACCGGATCTTGAATACGACGTAATCTCATCCATACGAAGGCATCCTCCCCACATGTCGAGATCTTGTGCATTCGTGTGAAATATCCCGATTACGGAAAATATAAATGCGAGTAAAATAATTCGAGTTTTCATAATCCTATTATTTCATGTTTTTATGTCTCTATCCGACAATATATCGGATAGAGACAAAATAAAATTATTGGGCTCTGGCAGTTAATATTTGACGTTGCAAATATACTTTGCACTGTTCTCCGTTATAATTTTTATCTCCCTGATAATTGCCGGGAAAACCGGATGAACAAGTTCCGGAGCATTGGGATTTGGCTTGCTCTTCCGCTTCATTTTTGGTATCTGCATAAATTGAATACGATGCCGTTTCTGTACGTCCGTATTCAGTCCCGACATGTACCCCACTTGATTTTGATACGTAATTATGTATATACTGAAAAGTTACGATTACAGTATAACGTTGTCCTGCATTTGCAGCAAATACTCCTATGCCGAGGCATGCAAATAAAATGATTAATAGTTTTTTCATAATTTTCTAATTTTAAGACTTTTAATTAAAATAGTACCAATGATGCTTTATATGGTATACACACAAAAAAGCGTGGTACTTTTTAAGTATCCCGCTTCATAAGGTGTTTGGCGTAACCCAGACAGGCAGAATAATGCAAAAAGCCCACGCAAAAACGTGAGCGTTCGTGCAATATACATCCCTGTCTTTTTTAAGTCGCCAAACTTTTATGAAGAAAGATATATGCTTAAACGCTTTTCCTGTTTATGTATGTTTACCGATGAATCGTTATTTTATCATAGGCTGTATTCTTTTTGTTTTGACAAAATTACGTTATTGCTTATAATTTTACAAATTTATATTGTAAATATATAACTGCTTTACACTAAAACGTCATCGTGATGACATTTAGCGACGAACATTGCGTCGTGTCCACGCGGATTTTTTCTGTAATACCAAAAAGTAAGGACATTAGGGGCTTTAAGGTCCTTAAAGAAAAAAAGTACAGGCGCGGGACTCCGCGCCTGTATATTTTTTACTCGACAGACGTTAATTGACGTTCTCGCGGCGGTTGGTAACCGGCATACGCTGCTCCTCCGGAACATCGGCTGCCATTTCGCTCTGCAACTGCACCATCTCGACGATATTGCAGCCGTCGCCGATTTCCGCACCCTCGTAACGGTATTCAACCGGCATGTTCCACTGAATCTGCAAGTCGAGCAGTGCCTTGGCGACCGTGGCATCGTAGCCGTCGCCGACGACCACCACGCCGTCCACCTCGGTATATTCGGCGAAAAACAGCACGCCGAGAGCGATGTCGAAATCGCTCGGCACGGATTTCATCTGAATATTGGATTCACGGCAACCTCCGCGCAAAAGCGGAGTATAGACGTCCGCCGCAACATCGAGAATATGGCGATGACGCGTCCGAACCACGATGATTCCCAATCTTATTTCCGAAGGCGAGAGCATCTTTACCGTCTGCAAAAATTATTTCTTTATCGAACCGATGAGTTTGTCAGCCTCGCGAGCCTCCAACGACGAAGGGTACTTCGCCGAAATCTCCTCGAAGCACTTCACTGCCTCGTCGACCTTGTCCATAGCGACCAGAGCAAGTCCCTGCTTGTAGAGATAGAGCGGAGCGGTGAAGTTGTTGTCGGAAGCGGCAACAGCCTTCTTGAAGAGGTTCACCGCCTCGGCATAATCGCCCTTATCGACCGCGATGTCGCCGCGAAGACCCAGATTCTGGGCATTTACGACCGCACCCGGGATTCCGTCCACCGACTTGTAAGCCGACAGATACTTGACTGCGTTCTCGCTGTCGCCCAAACGGAGATAGCATACTCCGGCATAGTGCTTGGCAAGGTTTCCGGCAGGCGTCGAACCGTACTGGTCGATGACGTCGAGGAAGCCGGCTCCGTTCTCGTCGCCGTTAAGTGCGAGCGCGTAATCCGGAGTTTCGCCCTCGAAGCGGTACTGCGCCTCGACGATGAGTTCCGAAGCACGTTCGGCATTGCGGTCTACGATAAGTTTCTTGTAGGCATATCCGCATACGACGAGCAGAACCACCACAACCAATGCGAGAACAACTTTCTTGCCGTTATTCTCGAAAAAAGACTCGGTACGGCTCACTGCTTCGGCAACGGCAGCCTCCTGAGTGTTTACTTCATTTTTTGACATAATTACAAAATATTTTTAATTTACAAATTTGCGTTTTAGGCATTCAATCCACAAAAATACATTTTTTTATGTAATAAACCGACTATCGGGAAGATTTTTTTATCGTTGCGGCGAGTTATGGTCATTAAAGTCTTTAAGGTCGTTAATGACTTTAAGGACTTTTAATAAATTATTCGTACCTTTGACTACGCCTTAGGTACTCTCGCTCGGCAAAGTCAAAATAAATTTTGCTTTACCCCCGCTTATTCGTATCTTTGTCATCGGAGGAACAAGGCTATGCTGCTCAAAAAACTGTCGCTCATAAATTTCAAGAATATCGCTCAGGAGAATCTGTCGCTCGACGCCGGAATCAACTGTTTCGTCGGCGACAACGGCACATGCAAGACCAACATAGTCGATGCCGTGTACTATCTGTCGATGTGCAAGTCGGCACTCTCGATGAGCGACGGGCAGTGCATCCGCCACGGCGAACAGTTCTTCGTCATCGACGGCGAATACGCCAATCGCGACGGACGGTGCGAGCAGATTTCGTGTTCGTTCACGCGCGGCGCATCGAAGGTGATGAAGCGCAACGGCAAGGCGTACGAGCGGCTGTCGGACCACGTAGGACTTATTCCCGTAGTGATAGTCTCGCCGGCGGACTCGATGCTGATTTACGATGCAGCCGAGGAGCGCAGACGCTACCTCAACGGGTTCATCTCGCAACTCGACAAGGAGTATCTGGCGGCAATGATTCGTTACAACTCGACGCTGGCGGAGCGCAACAAATATCTGAAAATGCAGTCGGACGAGCAGATGCTGCGGATATACGACATGCAACTCGCCGCATCGGGCGAGAAGATACACGCCAAACGCCGCGAAATCACCGAGGCGTTATACCCTGCCGTCGCCGAATTCTACAAACTGCTTTCTGGCGACCGCGAGCAGGTCGAACTGGTCTACAAGTCGGAGTTGAACGACGCATCGTTCGACGAACTGTTCGCCGCATCTCGCGAACGCGACATAGCGAACGGCTTCACCACGTCGGGCATTCACCGCGACGACCTGACGTTCCGCATCGGCGGCATGCCGCTGCGCAAATACGGTTCGCAGGGGCAGCAGAAATCGTTCATAGTAGCGTTGAAACTCGCCCAATACAGAATCATCACGCAGCGTTTCGGCGAAACGCCCATCCTGCTTCTCGACGACGTGTTCGACAAACTCGACGAAGGTCGCGTAGCCGAACTGATACGCATAGTCGCGGGCGACGGATTCGGGCAGATAATAATCACCGACTGCAACAGGGAACGGATGAAGCGTCTGCTCGACGACGCCGGCTGCCGGCACAGGATATTCGACGTAACCTACGGAAAAGTACTGCAATGAAAAGAACCGAACCGATGCCGATAGGGGCTTTCATCGACGAACTCTTCAAAAGCCCGAACATAGCCGCCAAAATAGCCGAAGGCTCGCTGCCCGACACGTGGCGGCAGGTCGTAGGACCCGTCATCGCCGCCCAGACGCGGCAGGTGCGGCTCGTCAAGGGAACACTGTACGTCCACGTGCAGTCGAGCGTCATCCGCAATGAGTTGATGATGCAGCGCGAAGCCCTCGTCCGCGCCATAAACGAGAAATCGGGCATGGCTCTCGTGGCGGGGATAGTCGTGCAGTAGTGGGGAAGGAAAAATTTAAGGTCCTTAAATTCCTTAAAGACTTTAAGGTCGTTAAGGTCTATTAAGAGTGCAGCCGGCAGATATTCTCTGCCGGCTGCACTTTCAATAAAGGCTTTCCGCCGCTACAAGAATATCAACTGCGCAAGCACGTAAACCGGCAGCAGTATCACCAGCGAAAATTTGAACATGTATCCGAAGAACGAAGGCATCTTCACGCCGTCGCGCTCGGCTATCGCCTTGACCATGAAATTCGGTCCGTTGCCGATATATGTCAGCGCGCCGAAGAATACCGCTCCGAGCGAAATAGCCCTCAAAATCATCTCCGGTACTCCGGCTACCAGGTCGGCTGTTTCGGTTACCGGCAGTCCCGCAGCCACGGTATGGAATGCGACCGCAGTCGGCGCATTGTCGAGGAACGAACTGAGCAGACCCGTCGAGTAGTAGAACTCCCACGGATTCGAGAGTCCGAGGCTTGCCGCATGGGTATTGAGGAACAGCAGCGCAGGCGTCATCGTAACGAAGATTCCGACGAACAGGATGGCAACCTCCGTAATCGGTTCCCACGAGAAGTTGTTCGCGCGGCGCACACGCTTCTTGGTCGTATAGAGCGACAGCAGAATTATGCCGACCAGAATGATTTCGCGCAGGAATTTCATATAGAGCGGAGCATCCTCGCCGCCCATTGCGGGAATGTGCGATTCGTTCACGAATGCAACCGCCGTAACGATGCCGACGATATAGAAGATGTTGATTGCACCCGACACGGAGACGCGCAGAGGCTCGTCCTCATCATCGTCGCCGCAGTCGCCGGTCGCCGAAACGGATATCGACTTACCCTCCTTGCGGTAGAGATAACTGTCCGTTATGAAATAGATGGCGAGCAGCACGGTTCCCACGAACGCCCACTCGGGAAACAGATGCGAGAACCAGTTGAACGACGCACCGCGCAGGTAGAGCAGGAACAACGGCGGGTCGCCGAGCGGCGAAAGCACGCCGCCGCAGTTGGCGACGAGCGCGATGAAGAAACATATCGTATGCGCCTTGTATTCGCGGCACTTGTTGATTTCGAGCAGCGGACGTATAAGCAGCATCGCCGCGCCCGTAGTACCGATGAAAGACGCGATATTGAATCCGATAAAAAGAATCAGCGTATTGACGAGCGGCTTGGCAGCCATATTATATTTAATATGTATGCCGCCCGTAACGACGAACAATGCGCCCAACAGCACGATGAACGGCAGATAGTCGTAAAACAACTGATGCACGACCTTGTCGCCCAGTCCTATGTAAGCCATATAGGCGGCAGTCGGTATCGAGAGCGCCAATACGAAAATCAGTTTGTTGAGATTCTTCTCCCAGAAACGCTCTATCACCAGCGGAGCCACCGCGATGACGAACAGCATTATCCCGAAGGGAATCATCATCCATGCTTCAATCTGTTGCATATTTCCAGTCATTATTTATATTTCTCACACAAATATTACCGATTCGTCATGTTGAGCGCAGCGAAACATCTGTTTATTCGGAATCAGCCGAAACGGATTCTTCGCTTCGCTCAGAATGACGGTTTTGTAAATCTTTATTTATTTTGCGCAAATATAGCCATTTACATCGCATCGCAAATCACAAGGCGACACCGTAAATGTCCGAAAGGGGCGTTATGCGACCGAACACTTTATGCCGAGAGCCTCGACTTTCGCGGCAATGGCAGCCAACTCCTCGTGCGACACCTTTTCGAGCGTCCGGCACGGCGTGTCGCGGGCTATCGAATAGACCATCACCTGTTTCGGCGCGATTTCGCGCACGAGCGCGAGCCACGCCCCGACTTCGCGGTCGGTCGTATTGTCGATACGGCAGCCGTCGTACTCGCCGCGCAGGAACATCGTCTGCACTATCAGGTCGCCACCGAACAGTTTCATGTTCTCGACTACTTCCGCCACGCTGTAATGCCCGCACGGGTTATTCATAATCCGTACCGTTTCGTCGAAAGCCGAATCGAGTTTCAGAATATTGTTGTCCACCTTCGCCAGCGCACGTCTCACGTCCGCTCTGCCGAGTTGCGTCGCGTTGCTCAACACCGACACTTTCGTCGCCGGCGACAGTTCGTCGCGCAGGGCAATCGTGTCGTCGATAATGCCCTCGAAATCGGGATGCATCGTCGGTTCGCCGTTTCCCGCGAACGTTATGACATCGGGCAGTCCGCCTTCGTCCGCCATTTTGCGCAACTGGACGGCGAGGGCTTCGCGTACATCCTCACGCGAATTGAACCGATGTTCGCCGCGATGCTCGCCGTTCCACCCGCACTCGCAGTAGACGCAGTCGAAACTGCAAATCTTGGAGTGCAGCGGCAGCAGATTCACCCCGAGCGACAAGCCGAGACGGCGCGAATGCACCGGTCCGTAAATAATATCGGTATATAAAGCAGTCATACTGAATTTACGCTTCGGCTTACCGCCCCGACGGCAACTATCGCGCCGAACGGGAGAAACGCCGTCGTTTTCACCGACATACCCGTTTCCGCCGAAAAGTACCGCAAAAATAGTAAAACTTTTCGGGAATTTGACTATATTTGCCTACGTTATTTATTCGGATACAGCGTGTGTGGAAACGGCTGATACGAAACCTTTTCCGGCAGAATCAGCAGAGATGCCGCAGGGCAGGTTGCGACTACCGACCGAATCGGGGCTGCGGCACGAAAAGCGGAATCCGCAAAAAACGGAGCGAACCTGCCGGCGCGAATCGGCGCAGGAGACACGCACAGGCACGATTGCGGAGCATTCGTCCGCAGTTGTTGATAATTTGTCGAAAACCGCCGTGCGGCGGTTGTACGACGAGAGCCGTTTGCGCATATATTTGTAATATGAAATTCACGCCGCCATGCGGCGTTTTTGCACGTATACAATTAAAGTATATAATATGAAAGACAGAACCAAGGTCAATTATGCGGATGCCGTCGCAGAGTCCACGAAATATTTCGCGGGCGACGAACTCGCCGCAACCGTATGGGTCAGCAAGTACGCGCTGAAAGACTCGTTCGGCAACATCTACGAATCGTCGCCGGAGCAGATGCACCGCCGGCTCGCCGCCGAACTCGCCCGCATCGAGAACAACTACGCCAACCCGCTGTCGGAGCAGGAGATTTTCGACCTGCTCGACAAGTTCAGATACGTCATCCCGCAAGGCGGTCCTATGACGGGAATCGGCAACGACTTTCAGGTAGCCTCGCTGTCGAACTGCTTCGTCATCGGTCATAAGAACCCAGCCGACTCCTACGGAGGCATCTTCCGCATGGACGAGGAGCAGGTGCAGTTGATGAAGCGTCGCGGCGGCGTGGGACACGACCTCTCGCACATCCGCCCTACCGGCAGTCCGGTTCTCAACTCGGCTCTGACATCGACCGGCATCGTACCGTTCATGGAGCGTTACTCCAACTCGACGAAGGAGGTGGCGCAGGACGGTCGCCGCGGTGCGCTGATGCTGTCGCTCTCGATAAAGCACCCCGACGCCGAGCGGTTCATCGATGCCAAACTCGATACCGACAAGGTTACGGGCGCGAACGTATCGATAAAGGTGGACGACGAGTTCATGCGCGCGGCGATGGAGGGACGCACCTACACGCAGCAGTTCCCGATAAAATCCGACAACCCGAAGTTCGTGCAGCATATCGACGCGAAGAAGTTGTGGGACAAGATAATCCACAACGCATGGAAATCCGCCGAACCGGGTGTGCTGTTCTGGGACACGATTATCCGCGAAAGCATTCCGGACTGCTATGCCGACGAGGGATTCACGACCGTTTCGACCAATCCTTGCGGCGAGATTCCGCTCTGCCCTTACGACAGTTGCCGACTGCTGGCGATAAATCTGTACAGTTACGTGAACGAACCGTTCACTAAAAAGGCTAAGTTCGACTTCGACAAGTTCGCTTCGCACGTCCGCAAGGCGATGCACCTGATGGACGACATCATCGACCTCGAACTTGAAAAGGTCGATTTAATCATCGAGAAAATCGCCGCCGACCCCGAAGACCAGGATGTACGTTCCGTAGAGTTGAACCTGTGGCGCAAAATCAAGGATATGGCACTCAAAGGTCGCCGCACGGGACTCGGAATCACCGCCGAGGGGGACATGCTCGCAGCACTCGGCATCCGCTACGGTTCGGACGAGGCGTTGGAGTTCGCTACCAAGGTTCACAAGACACTGGCGATAGAGGCATACCGCGCATCCGTCGAAATGGCGGGCGAGCGCGGCGCGTTCAAGATTTTCGACGCCGAAAAGGAGAAGAACAATCCTATGATTCTGCGCATAAAGGAGGCTGACCCGGCACTCTACGAGCAGATGGTGAAACTCGGACGCCGCAACATAGCGATGCTCACCATCGCTCCGACCGGCACGACTTCGCTGATGTCGCAGACCACGTCGGGCATCGAGCCGGTATTCCGTCCGGTATACCGCCGCCGCCGCAAAATCAATCCGTCGGACAAGGACGTAACGGTTTCGTTCGTGGACGAGCAGGGACAGGCTTGGGAGGAGTTCAACGTCTACCACCACAAGTTCGTGGACTGGCTGCGCATCAACGGCTACGACATTTCGCGGATGCAGACCATCGGCGACGAGGAACTCGAAAAGTGGGTTGCCGCTTCGCCATATCACAAGGCTACGGCGAACGACATCGACTGGGTGGCGAAAGTGAAGATGCAGGGCGCGATACAGAAGTGGGTAGACCACTCCATTTCGGTTACCGTGAATCTGCCGAACGACGTTTCGGAGGAGTTGGTAGCCGACGTATACCGCACCGCATGGGAGTGCGGCTGCAAAGGCGTAACCGTCTATCGCGACGGCTGCCGCGAGGGAGTACTCGTGGACAAGAAGAGCAAGAAAAAGACCGCCGCGAAATGCGAATCGGCAACGGGACAGAACAAGCGTCCGAAATCGATTCCTGCCGACGTGGTGCGGTTCAAGAACGGCTCGGAGAACTGGATTGCGTTCGTCGGGCTGTACGAAGGTCGCCCTTACGAGATATTCACGGGTAAAATCGAGGAGGATGCGATGTTCATCCCGCCGAAAATCACTCACGGAAACATACTGAAAGTCCGTGAGGAGGACGGCACGAAGCGTTACGACTTCCAGTACACCGACCGTTACGGCTACACCAACACCATCGGCGGCATCTCGCGTCTGTTCGACGAGAGTTTCTGGAACTACGCCAAACTGATTTCGGGCGTACTGCGCTACGACATGCCTATCGAGAAGGTCGTTTCGCTCATCGACGGTCTGCATCTCGACAGCGAGAACATCAACACTTGGAAAAACGGCGTACAGCGCGCCCTCAAACAGTATATCAAGGACGGCACGAAGTCGAAAGGCAAGTGTCCACAGTGCGGACAGGAGAACATGGCATACCAGAACGGGTGTCTCACCTGCATGTCCTGCGGATACTCCAAGTGCGGATAGCGGATAACTGGACGAATGCCCGCCGAGAAACATGCGACGAAAAGCCGCCGGAATATTCCGGCGGCTTTTTTATTGCGGCACAGCATGTTTTTTAAGGTCATTAAGGACTTCAAAGACTTTAAGGACCTTAAAGTCCCTAATCTGCCGCACTTTCCCCTGCCGCCGCACGCAAAGGCACGGAATATGCCGACAACTATCGGTTATATGACCCGAAGAATATGTTTTTTGCAAATAAATATCGCAATACGTGATATTTTCTATAAAAATATTTATATTTGCAACGTGAAATATTATTTTTCAGCGACTATATTAACCACAAAGAATAATAATTAGTTATGAAAAAGTTTCTTTCGATTCTCGCCGTTTCGACGTTCGTGCTTTTCGCTACGAACAATGTCGTTGCGGCAAATCAGCAGGGGGGGGGTAAGACTCCTCACGTAAAAGGATTCGTTTCCAACGGTTTTTGGGACAACTGGGAGATTCAGGGCGGTGTAGGTCCGTCGTTCAATCTCGGCACGGGCAGCGGAGCATCCAACTCCGTACTCGCGAGCGGCTATCTCGCAGTCGGCAAATGGTTCCATCCGGTATTCGGAGTAAGACTCGCCGGCGAGGGTGGTAAGTTCAGACATCTCAATCTGAAAGGCAACGACGTAAGATGGTCGTACATCTTCTTCCATCCCGACTTCATGGTAGACATGACCAACTGGATAGGAGGATACAAGGAGAAGCGCGTATGGTCGTCGATTCTCTATCTCGGTGCAGGTGTTGCCGGCGGAGCATTGAACACTCCGAGCAAGCGTACCTGCCAGTTCATCGGCGACCTCGGATGGCAGAACCGCTTCAAGGTCTGCAAGTCGGTAAGCCTCGACCTGACTCTCGAATACATGCTCGCAGATGCTGCATTCCGTCCGACTGAGGTTGAAAAGTCGAATCACTTCCACGGTCTTAACGTATACGTAGGCGCAACCTACCGTTTCAACAAGCGCACGTACGACCGTTCGGGTGCAACCGAGGAGGAGGCGAAAGCCATGCTCGCCAACTTGAAGAAGTCGCAGGACGAAGCAGCCGCTGCAAAGGCCAAGAACGCCAAGTTGCAGGCTCTCGCAGACCAGCAGGCGAAGGCTCTCGACGCAGCCGAGAAACTCGCCGCCGAGCAGGAGAAGGCTCTGGCAGAGGCTCGCAAGAACGCAACCAAGCCTCAGGCTGCATCCGCCAAGGAGGCTGTCGAGACCGACAACTACAACGAAATGCTGTTCTACAACTACGGTTACTCGGTACTCAGCGACACCAACAAGAAGCGTCTGGATTTGATTGCCGAGCATATCAAGAACTCCGACAAACCGGTATTCCGCGTAGACGGATTCGCAGACCCGCAGACCGGCTCGAAGAAGGCTAACGCCCGTCTTGCAGGCAAGCGTGCCAAGATTGCTGCCGACTATCTGGTAAGCAAGGGCGTGGACGCAAGCCGTCTGGATGTACGCAACTGCGGAACGACCGAATGTCCGTTCGGCAAGCCTAACCACAACCGTATCGTAGTCATCTACTAACGGGAAGGGGCAAGAGTTTTATAAGAATAACGGCAGCACGAAATTCGTGCTGCCGTTATTCTTTAAGGACATTAAGGTCTTTAAAGTAGTTAAAGACCTCAAAGAAAAGGTAATGCTGCCAAAACTTTAATGTCGTTAGGGGTGTTGAGAGGGATTTTACTCGTGCGACTCCGCTTTTGCCTTTTGCGTGTATTCGTTTATGAAATCGCTCTTTGCCGCCGTGTATCCGTCGCGGTCATGCTCGTACCGTTTCCAAAGTCCCAATTTCAATCTTTCGTACCGGCGGGCGACATCGGGATGCGAGTTCAGATAGTCCCTGAAAAGTATTTCGTCGTTATCTCCGGCGTATCGCAGGTGCATATGAAACACCTTTTCGGCGAAGCCATGCGGGGTATAACCCTTGTTGAAACTCATTCTCGTGCCGCTTTCCGACATTAGCCGGTATCCTGCCGACACGATTCGCTCTTTCGCATCGGACAGCGAGAAACCCTCTTTCAGTTCTGCGAGAATGTCGATTGTCGGCTTCGCCAGAATGCCTTCGATTGCGGTGCTTCCGATATGACTGATAGCCAGTGTGCAGCCTTGCAGTATCTCCGAAAGATATGCGATTTCGTCCGCCGCCCATTGTTTCCAGCGGTCGTCATGCGCGGTGAGAATTATCGGAAACAGTTCCCACAACTCCTCCGATGTCATGTCTTCGAGCCGTTTCATCTCTCTTTTTATTTATGACTGTCGCCGCCCCTAAAATAGGGACGGCGACTTGAATTTTGTTAAGGTCTTTAAGGTCCTTAAAGACTTTAAAGTCTTTTCCTGTTACAGCACCATGAAGAGTATCGGTATCGCGATGCCGATAAGCAACTCTATGCCGCCGCGACCCCAAAGCCCGTGTTTGCCCTTGACCATGACAAGTCCGGTCAGGACTATCACGACGAGCGAAAGCAGGAATATGTCCGAAAACCATGTCCAATAATGGCTCGGATTGTAGTGCAGTCGGTTTATCGCGCTGATTACCGGACGTTTCTTGATGGATTCGTATATTGCTTCGCCAGTATTGCGGTTCACCAGCAGCGACGAACCTCCGCGGATGAATACCTTGAACGATTCGGCGTCGAAATCGTATACGGCGGTGAAATTGTCGGCTTCGCCCCACTGTTCGAGCAGCGAACGCGCATACGCGTCATCGACCGTTTCGGGCAGTTCCGCGATGGTGTAACGGTGCTGCTCGATTTTGTAGTTGGAGTTGAAATCGTTCTTGTGATTGAGCATGAAGCCCGACATCGCATAGACGAGCAGCACGCCCGAAAATACATACGACAAATCGCGGTGAAGCGTGCGGCTCCACTTGCGCACCGAAGTCATAATATCCTTCATAGCGAAAGACGCGGCGTTGAATTACAGAATCTTGTAACTTTTGGCAACTACATAGAACACCGACAGATAGTTCTTGCCCTCGGCGGCATTGCGCTCGGCTATGCGCTTGCGGAAGTTGTCGATTTTCTGCTGCTCGGTGTTGCCCTGGTCGCCGCGTGCAGCCGATTCGGTTTCGCAGCCGCCGTGTTCGCCCACACCTTTGCCGTTCTTGATGCGCTCCTCCCAGTTTTTGAGGTAGGTTTCGTCGATGCGGGTCTCCATCAGAGTGCCTACGACCTGTACAGGCTCGTTCACCACGTCGTCCTTGAATGCGCCCGTCTCCTTGCTGCTCTCGACGCGCAACAGACCCTTTGCGCCGCGCAGGAACATCTTGCGTCCGCCGTGGCTGCAAATGTGGGTGCAGAGTCCCTCGACCGTAATGTCCTTGCCTACATACTGTTCGCCGTCGGCGAGTACCTGGTCGATTTTCATCGATTGTGCCGATACGCTTGCGGTGGCGAATATCGCAATCGCGATTGCTGCCGCCATTCCTAAAATTCGTTTCATAGTCTTATGTTTTTTAGATATATTCCTTGTCAAAGATACGTACTTTTTGTCGAAAAATTATCTTTTCCGCATCATATTTTTTAGGGACTTTGAAGCCTTTAAGGTCCTTAAAGTCATCGTGGGTGTTGAAGCCATTGAAATTTTTTCGTAACTTTGCCTTCGTGATGAAGCGCAGTCGTGTAATATACGGGACGATAATGCTGGCGGCATATCTTTGCTGGATGCTGTCGGCGACATGTTTCGTCCATACCCACAACTACTCGTGGGGCAAGGTTACGCACTCGCATCCCTACTCCGATTCCCGTCATACGCACTCGCAGAGTGCCTGCCAACTCATCGGCTATCTCGACTGGGCGGTCGCCGAAAAGGCTGCCGACACCGTTGCGGTCGCCGTCGGTTTAGTCGTACTCGGCAAAGTCGACCGTCCGGACATTCGGGTCGTCGATGCTTCGGTCTGCGCACGTTCGCTTCGCGCGCCTCCCGTTTTTCCGATTTCATAACATTGCCCCGACCGGTCGGAAGCACCGGCTCGGAGCATCAGTCCATTGAGAAACCGGAAAAATCGGAAAAATATATGAACAGAAAAGTCATGATTGCGACACCTTCCCGCATTGTCGGTCAGGGGCTCGCAGGAATTATAGACCGTCTGCCCGACATGTCGTTCGCCGGAACGGTCGAGGGGATGCAGTCGTGTATCGAGCGCATGGACGCGATGGCTCCCGACGTACTGATAGTGGATTCGTCGTTCTTTGTCCCTCTCTCGCGGGTACGGATATATTCGGCATATCCCGAATTGCAGGGCAAAACGGTGGTATGCCTCGTCAGCAACGCTTCCGCCGACTGGCTGGTGCGCCAGTTCGACGGCTCGATAAGCATCTATGACGACGAGGAGCGTATAGGGTGCAAGTTGCGCGAGGCGATAGAGAACTGCGACACTGCTCCGCATCGCGAAAACAACGAGATATCCGACCGCGAACGCGAAGTTCTCGTGCTTATCGCCGGAGGGATGATAAACAAGGAGATTGCCGACCGGCTGAACATATCGGTACATACGGTTATCGCCCATCGCAAGAATATCTCGCGCAAGACGGGCATAAAGTCCGTCGCAGGACTTACGGTCTATGCGATGATGAACAATATGCTCGACTACCGGTAGGGGAGGACTATGCGGGCTGAAACAAGCAGAAAGGTAGAATAGGTAGAATAGGTAGAATAGGTAGAATAGGTAGAATAGGTAGAATAGGATGTCTCCTATAATACCCATATTACCTATAATACTTATTCCTGCCATACCCCCCCCCGCCCCGTTTGTCCGATTCGGCGAAAAACGCTATCTTTGCCGCCCGATGACGTTTTTTGCCAAATACCGCGAACAGTACGTCGCCAATCTCAGGTTGGCGATTCCCGTCGCATTGTCGCAACTCGGCTATATCGCGACGACTTTCGCCGACAACGCGATGGTCGGAGCCTACGGAGGTACCGATACCACTCCGCTCTCCGCAGTGTCGTTCGGCGGAATCATCGGCTACATCATCTATTTTTTCGGTCTCGGCATAACGCTCGGTATCACGCCTCTGGTCGGCGAAATCTTCGTGCGCGGCGACAGGCTCGGCTCAGCCCGCTATCTCCAAAGCGCGATACTCCTGTATTCGCTGCTCGGCATCGTGCTTGCAGCGTTGCAATGGTCGCTCTCGCCGCTGCTCTATTATCTCGGACAGCCGACCGATGTCGTCGATATGGCTGTCCCGTACTATCGCCTAATGGCTCTTACGCTGCCGCCGACGATGCTGTTCGGCGCATTCAAGCAGTTTCTCGAAGGCGTGGGCAACACGAAAGTCGCCATGGCGATTCTCGTTTCGACCAACCTGCTCAACATCCTGCTCAACTGGGTGTTCATCTTCGGTCATTGGGGGTTCGCTCCTATGGGCGTGTTCGGCGCGGGACTTGCAACGCTTATCGCCCGTATACTCAATCCGATACTTATCATTGCCTATTTCGTGTGCGTGCGTAAATTCCGCGACTATCTTTCGCTCTTTTCGCGTGCCGCCAACATGCTGCGCCACAGCGTTACGCTGCTGAAAATCGGTTTCCCGATAGCCGGACAAATGGTTCTCGAAGCCTCGGCATGGGTCGTAACGAGCGTGATGATGGGGTGGTTCGGCTCGGTCGCCATCAGTGCCAACCAGATTGGCGTAACCTACGGCAACTGTACCTTCATGCTCGTGTTGTCGCTCGGTTCGGCTGCGACCATCCGCGTGTCGCACTGTCTGGGGCTTCGCGATTTCGCGCAGATGCGCAAGACCATAAGTGCCACGCTCCAAATGGCTGTCGCATGGAATATCGTCGTTTCGACATGCTTCATCGTGTTCCGCCGCTATCTGCCGATGGCGTTCAGCGACAACGGCGATGTCGTCGCACTCGCCGCGCAGATGATAGTGCTGTTCGCGCTCTATCAGATTCCCGATGCGATACAGTGCATGCTCGTCGGCGTTTTGCGCGGATTGCAGGACGTGCGCCCGATAGCCTATATCTCGTTCGCCGCCTATATCGCGATAAATATTCCGGTCGGCTACCTCTTCGCATTCACTTTCGGATTGGGTGCGAGAGGGCTTATCTACGGCTACGTGTTCGGACTTTCGACCGCCGCGGTACTCTATTCGCTGCGTGTCCGCAGCACGCTGCGCAAAATTTCCGCAGCCTCCGCGCAGCGTCCTTAAAGACTTTAACGACCTTAAAGTCTCTAATGATATTAAATATTTTTCCCCGAACGCGATTTTTTTGCTACCTTTACGCAAAATTGTCGAATTTATGGACTATACCAAATATAACAAACCCGAAATGGGTCGCGGATGCGTGTTCACGACCGACGAATCGGGTGAGCGACACGCAGTTGCGGCTGAGGGTTGCTTCAAGTTGCATGAGACGCCGTGGATGGAGGGCTATCCCGTCAATCTGCCGACCGATATTTTCGAGGTGCGGTTCAAGAACACACGCCGCTCCTATTATCAGAACGTCAATAACCTGCCGCTTTCGATAGGCGATATCGTGGCTGTCGAGGCAAGCCCGGGTCATGACATCGGCATCGTCTCGCTCACGGGCGACATGGTCGCCAAGCAGATGAAGCGCGTCGGGTTCAATCCGTTCAACGGCGAATACAGGAAGATATACCGCAAGGCGAAGCCTTACGACATCGAGCGTTGGCAGGAGGCTATCGCGCTCGAACACGAGACGATGATTCGCGCCCGTCAGATTGCAGCCGAAATGGGACTGGACATGAAAATCGGCGACGTCGAGTATCAGGGCGACAAGATTAAGGCGATATTCTACTACATCGCCGACGGTCGCGTCGATTTCCGCGAACTGATTAAGGTTTTCGCCGAGCAGTTCCACATCCGCATCGAGATGAAGCAAATCGGCGCACGTCAGGAGGCGGGGCGTATCGGCGGTATCGGCGCGTGCGGTAGGGAGTTGTGCTGTGCGTCGTGGGTGTCGAGTTTTTCGAGCGTTACGACCAATGCCGCCCGCGTGCAGGAACTGTCGCTCAATCCGCAGAAACTCGCCGGACAGTGTTCCAAACTCAAATGCTGCCTGATGTACGAATACGACGTCTATGCCGATGCGCGCCGCTCGATTCCGCGCGTCAAGGAACCGTTGCAGGCTATGGACGGCGAATATTACCTCGTCAAGACCGATATTCTCGCCCACACGATGTCGTTCAGCAGCAGCAAGGATGCTATGGTGAATGTGGTAACGATTCCGGTATCGCGCGTCCGCGAGATATTGTCGCTCAACCGTGCAGGCAAGAAGGCGGACAGCATCGTCGATGCCGCCGAAGCGAACAATACCGTCGAGGAGCCTACATACCGTACCGAGGAGGACAGCATCACCCGTTTCGACAAGGCGAAGAAACGCCGCAAGAACCGCAATAACAACAACCGCAACCGCGACAACGGCGGAAATGGCGGCAATGCTCCCCGCAACGGCGAAAACCGTGCAGCGAAGACCGAAGGTTCCGATGCCGCCGGCAATGCCGAGAAACGCGGTGAGAATCAGGAGAACCGCAACGGCGAGAACCGTTTCGGCAACGGTAACCGCAATCGCAACAACCGCAACAACAATCGCCGTCGCAACAACAACCGTCCGAACGGCGGTAACGGAAATAACGGCAACGGAGGAAACGGAGGCGGAAATAACGGCGGTGCAGCCGGTAACGGCAACGGCGGCGGCACGACCTCCTCTGACAAATAGTGCGGCAAAGGGTCTTTAAGGTCGTTAAAGTCCTTAAAGACCTTAAAGTCTGCTGCTTTACGCCGCAGACGCGACCCCGAAGAACTCAATTTTATCGGCTATGTCCCACTTCGCGAAATACTTTGCTCTTGCCACGGCGACCATGATTGCCGCGGCGGGGTGCATTGCGCCGCAGCCGGTCGTCATGTCCGACATCGACCCGCACGGATGGAGCGAACCCGTAACGCTGACCGTCCGCAACGACGATACCCTGTCGCTGCGCACACTGTCGGTCGTGCTTCGGTATAACGGCGATTTCCGCTGCGACTCGCTGCCGCTCGACATTGCGGTTTCGCTGCCCGATGCGGGACAGTTCGCCGAACATGTCGTTCTCCGCCCCGAATATCCTTATTCGCCGGCGGCTGTCTCGGCGACCGAAAATATCGTCTGGCGTCGCCGCTCGACGCTCGGTCAGAGCGGCTATTATCTGTTCACGATACGACCCGTACAGCCGGTTCGCGGTGTGGAGGCGGTCGGAATAAATATCGAAAAAGAGTAATGGGAAAAGATAAACTCAAACGTTTTGCGGAGAATCTGACTTTCGCCTGCTTCGTGCAGCCGGAGTTCGGACAGATGTTCCGTTGCGACCACCCGTTGAAGGGGAACTGGCATCGCGATTTTTTTCATAACGACAAACCGATAGTTATCGAACTCGGCTGCGGCAAGGGCGAGTACACCGTCGCTCTGGCGGAGCGCAATCCCGACAAGAACTTCATCGGCATCGACATCAAGGGTGCGCGCATGTGGCGCGGAGCCAAGACCGCTACCGAACGAGGAATGGACAACGTCGGCTTCCTGCGTGCGCGTATCGAGTTCATAACGTCGATGTTCGCCGAGGGAGAGGTGTCGGAGTTGTGGATTACGTTCCCCGACCCCCAACTCAAAACACGCCGTGCCAAGAAACGTCTTACGTCGCCGATATTTCTCGAATACTATTCGCATATTCTGGCTTCGGACGGCTTCATCAACCTGAAAACCGATTCGCAGCATCTGTTCAACTATACGTCGGAGGTTATCCGCCGTTTCGACCTGCCGTGCGAGGTAGCCAACAACGACATCTACGGCTCGGGCTATGCCGACGAAGTATTGTCCGTCAAGACCGCATACGAACAGGTCTATCTGAGCCGCGGTCTGCCGATTACCTATACCCGCTTTTCGCTGGGCGCGCGCCGCGAATTCCCGATGTTCGACTGGGAGGGCGACGACATCCTCGAAAAGGATGCCGAGCAGGAACGCAGGTAGCAGGGCAACTCCGAGGTCTTTAACGACCTTAAAGTCTTTAAGGACTTTGAAGACCCTAATATTTTTTGGCATTCACTTCGCTTATTCGTATCTTTGGCTTCGCCGAAGATACTCACGTTCGGCAAAGTCAAAATAAATTTTGCTTTGCCCTCACTAATTCGTATCTTTGCTATTATGAATAAAGACAGACTTATTTTCGTAACCAACGACGACGGATATTCGTCGAAGGGTTTCGCTGCGGCAATCGAGGTCGCACGCCGGTTCGGACGCGTTATTGCAGTCGCTCCGGAACGTATGCAGAGCGGCATGAGCCAGGCGATAACCATATATAATCCGCTTTATCTCCGAAAGGTGCGCGACGAGGAGGACGTAACGGTCTATGCCGTGTCGGGTACGCCGGTCGATTGCGTCAAAATCGCTTTCGACCATCTGCTTGCCGGCGAGAAGATAGATTTGGCGATTTCTGGCATCAATCACGGCTCCAATTCGGCTGTGAACGTGCTGTATTCGGGTACGATGGGTGCGGCGATAGAGGCTTCGTTCTACAATATCCCCGCGATTGGTCTGTCGGTTACCGACCATGCTGTGGATGCCGATTTCGCGGCAGCCGTCGAGTACGGCGTGCGTATTGCAGGTGCGGTACTCGAAAACAAGCCGCAGTTGCCGCTGTGCCTGAATGTGAATGTGCCTGCGATTCCGCGCGAAGAGATAAAGGGCATGAAGATATGCCGCCAGACGCGCGGATACTGGCGCGAGGACTTCTTCCGCCGCGAAGACCCTCACGGACGACACTATTTCTGGATGACCGGAGCGTTCGACAACCACGAGCCCGAAGCCGACGACAGCGACGAGTGGGCTTTGAACAACGGTTATGTTTCGGTGGTGCCGATTCAGGTCGATATGACGGCGTATTCGCAAATGGCGATGCTCGAAAGGATATTGTAAATTGTCATAAAGGGAGGACTGCCTATGGAGTCGAGTGTGTTTATGAAGGTGATGCTCGTCATCATCATTGTCATTCAGATTGTTGCGACCGTATTCGCAATACGGCTTGTGCGACGCACAAAATACAATTCGATATGGTTTCTCTGTATCGTCGGCTTCATCGCGCTGTCGGTGGAGCGAGTATGCCTGCTGGTGTCGCCCGAATGGACGGCGACAGACCCTGCGGTATTCGTCGTACTCGATTTGGTCATCTCGCTGTGTATCTCGGCTGCCGTGCTTTTCGCGCACCGGCTGATAAACTACATCGACCGGCTCGACCGTCAGCGGCAGTTGTTCAACAAACGGATTCTGACGGCGGTGCTGCGTACCGAGGAGCGTTCGCGGTCGTATTTCGCCAAGGAACTCCACGACGGAATGGGTCCGCTGCTCTCGTCGGCGAAGATGTCGCTGTCGGCACTGTCGAAAAAGGGATTGTCGTTGGAGCAGCAGGAGATACTTGCCAACACCTCCTACGTAATCGACGAGGCGATACGCTCCGTCCGCGAAATCTCGAACAACATGTCGCCGCAGGTACTCAACGATTTCGGACTTGCACAGGGCATAAAGGGATTCATCTCGCGCAGCATCGCGCTGCACGGAATCAACATCCGCTTCACGACCAACCTCCGCAAGGAGCGTTTCGACAACGACGTCGAGGTGATAATGTACCGCGTGATATGCGAACTTATCAATAACTCGCTCAAACACTCGGGCTGCTCGGCGGTAAATCTGTCGCTGTCGTTCGACGGAGCGGAACTCAAACTCGACTATACCGACAACGGTCGCGGATTCAATCCGAAAGCCGTACTCGACTGCGGAATGGGTCTGTCCAACATAGCCTCCCGCGTAAATTCGCTCAACGGCACGTTCGACATCGAAAGCCGCAAGGGCGAAGGCATGAAAGCCGTCGTCCGCGTAAATACGACGGGGGGGGGAATTTCAATCGGAAAGGAGAATACCTATGGGCGCAGAAGGAGAAAGACGAATCGTTCTGGTCGATGATCATACGCTTTTTCGCAACGGCCTGAAAGGGCTTATCGACGGTCGCAACGGCTGCCGCGTGGTCGCCGAATTTTCGGACGGAGCGGATTTCGTCGCCGACCTGCCCTCGCTCGATGCCGATGTCGTGTTCATGGATATATCGATGCCGACGATGAACGGCGACGAGGCGACAGCCAAGGCTCTGGCGTTGAAACCCGACTTGAAGGTGATTTGTCTGTCGATGTTCGGCGACGAGAACTACTATTCGCGGATGCTCGATGCCGGAGCGAAAGGATTTCTGCTCAAAGATTCCGAAATCGACGAGGTGTTCGACGCGATAGCGACGGTTGCCGACGGCGGCGACTATTTCTGCGGCGCGCTGCTCGATTCGATGTCGGGTATTCTGCACGGCAGTTCGCGGGAGTCGGAGTCGCTTTCCGAACGCGAAATCGATGTGCTGGTCGGGATATGCCGCGGACTGTCGAATCAGGAGATTGCCGATTCGCTGTTCATCTCCAAACGCACGGTCGATGCGCATCGCGCCAAAATACTCGAAAAGACGGGATGCCGCAATACGGCGAGCCTCGTGGTCTACGCTATCAGAAATCGGCTGGTCGAGATTTAGTGGAAACTATATTTTGTAACCGTAATTGCAATAATGATTACGATTCGTTGTTAAAAATATCGGGAAAGATTACAATCATTAAGAATAATTGTTATATTTGTATTGCGAAACGAATTTTTAATTAAAAATATAACGGGATTATGAATGTTAATAATTTGATGACCGATCTCGAACGCAAGCACCCGGGCGAGAGCGAGTATCTGCAAGCGGTGCGCGAAGTCCTCGAATCGATAGAGGAGGTATACAATATGCATCCCGAATTCGAGCAGGCGAAAATCGTGGAACGCATGGTCGAACCCGACCGCATAATCACGTTCCGTGTAACGTGGGTGGACGACCGCGGTGCGATTCAGACCAATCTGGGTTATCGCGTGCAGTTCAACAGCGCGATAGGTCCTTACAAAGGCGGCATCCGTTTCCATAAGGCGGTGAATCCGTCGATGCTCAAATTCCTCGGATTCGAACAGACCTTCAAGAACGCTCTTACGACACTGCCTATGGGCGGCGCGAAGGGCGGTTCGGATTTCGACCCTGTCGGCAAGTCCGATGCCGAAATCATGCGCTTCTGCCAGGCGTTCATGCTCGAACTGTGGAAGAACATAGGTCCCGATACCGACGTGCCTGCCGGCGATGTCGGTGTGGGAGGTCGCGAAATCGGTTTCCTCTACGGTATGTACAAGAAACTCGCCCGCGAATACAATACCGGTGTGCTGACCGGAAAAGGTATGACGTGGGGCGGTTCGCTCATCCGTCCCGAGGCGACTGGTTTCGGCGCGCTCTATTTCGTGCAGCACATGCTGCATAAGGCTGGACGCGACATCAAGGGTGCTACCGTGGCTATCTCCGGTTTCGGAAACGTCGCATGGGGTGCAGCCACAAAGGCTACCGAACTCGGTGCGAAAGTCATTGCCATTTCGGGTCCCGACGGCGTGATTTACAATCCTAACGGAATGACGAAAGAGAAGATAGATTACATGCTCGAACTCCGTGCGTCGAACCGCAACATCGTCGCTCCGTTCGCCGAGCGTTTCCCTGACGCCACGTTCACTCCTAACAAGAAGGCATGGAGCATCAAGTGCGACATCGCGCTGCCTTGCGCATTCCAGAACGAACTTACCGGCGAGGATGCCAAGGAGTTGCTCGCCAACGGAACATGGTGCGCAGCCGAGGTATCCAACATGGGTTGTACTCCGGAGGCTATCGCCGAGTTCCAACATGCGGGAATCCTCTTCGCCCCCGGCAAGGCTGTGAATGCCGGCGGCGTCGCTACATCGGGTCTGGAAATGACGCAGAATGCGATGCACATTTCGTGGTCGGCGGAAGAGGTCGATGCGAAACTGCACTATATAATGAAGAGTATCCACGAGGCGTGCGTGAAATACGGTACTCAGCCTGACGGATACGTCAATTATGTCAAGGGCGCGAATATCGCGGGCTTCATGAAGGTCGCCCAGGCGATGCTCGAACAGGGCATTATCTAACGCGGCTGATACTTATAGTAAAACGGGCGATAAATAAGTAGTTTAATGAAATCGATTTCATTAAACTACTTATTTTATGTCCAAAACCCACATAAAACGCTGCCCTCAATGCGGCTTTCTCGATGTAGTCAAATGGGGTAAACACAACGGTCATACCCGTTATAGAATTGCAGCAGTTATTTTACCGACCGCCGAGAGCATATATCCGACAACAGTATGCTCGTCTGGTTCGAAGGCTGGATACTCGGCAAGCAAAGCATCGCACGGCTTTCCTAACAAGGCGGTTACAGCTAACGAACCCTCAAACGCTATTTCTATAAATTGTTGCCGCGCTGCCCCCAATGGCATATACAACGCCGCGAGAAAGTCAATCTTCTAATCGACGGGACATATTTCACCAACAAGGTCTGTCTGGTTCTCTATAGGGATTGCAACATCAAGATGACTATATTGTACCGGCTGACCAAGGGCGAGATACTGCGCGAACTGAAAGAGGACTTGCGCAACATCAAATCCATAGGCATACGGATAGAGAACGTAACATGCGACGGAGCCGCCGGTATCCTGCGGGCAGTGCGGAAAGTATGTCCGGAGGCGGTTTTGCTGCGGTGTACGTTTCATATCGCTCATGAGATACAGACTTGGCTGACGAAGAAACCCAAGAACGATGCCGCCGTAGAACTGCTCGAAATAGTGCGGTATCTGAACAGAGTGGAGACAAATGAAGATGCACGGTTGTGGACGCATTCATTCGTAGAGTAGTATCGGAAGCACGAAGTGTTTATCAATGAAAAGAATTATGATGAACTCTCCGGCAGATGGTAGTATAAATACCGATTATTGCACCGCAGTGCATCGCAGTACATCGCATATCAGGCGCGCTTTGCTAGATATGTTCGGTTTTACACGGTATGACAATGTCCCCAAAACCTCTAATTCAATCGAATCATTCTTCGGGCATCTGAAAGACAATCTCCGGCTGCATAGAGGACTATCGAACGAGCATTTCAAGGACTTCGTAAAATGGTATCTTTTCCTGCAAAGCAACAAAAACAAAACCTCCAAATAAAATGGAGAGAACTCATACAGTCTCTCCATTTTCACCAACCAGTTTGGGCTGCATTACCTTACCGCAGTTTTTCATCATGGCGGTCGGTTATCGGAGAATCTCCTCCGTAAGCGACTGCGGCGCGTAGTTGCGCAGAATCCACATTATGTAGCCCATATCGACACACACGGTGCGCGAATATTTCGGGTTGAACCAGACGTCGCCCGCCATCGACTCGCGGTTGCCGTCGAATGCAAGCCCGACGATTTCGCCGCGACCGTTCACAACAGGCGAACCGGAGTTGCCGCCGGTAATATCGTTGTCGGTAAGGAAATTGACCTGCACAGGAGCGGATGCCGAAGCAATCATGTCGAGCATCTTGGCATCGGAGCGGAAATCGTGATTCGTCTCGTCGATTTTCTCGACATAACCGTTCGTGGTCGAACGCCAGTCGTAATGTATGCCGTCGCGAGGGTCGAGCGGGCAGACCTTGCCGTAACTCAAACGCATCGTCGAGTTGGCGTTCGGATACTGCACCCTGCCTTCGGACTGGCGGAAATCGTAGAGCAGCGACGCATATTCGCGTTCGTCAGCCGTAACCGACGCACCCGCCGCACGTTCAGCCAGAATGACCTTGCGCATGAACGGCTGGAACGGAATGGAGGTAACGAGCGATACGAGCGGGTCGGACATCACAGCCTTGATTCGGCGCGGTTCGGAGAGGAACTCGCGCAAACGCTCCGACGTGCTGCAACAAGAATTGTCGTAGGTCCATTCGAGCATCTTGCGGGCATCGCCGCTGAACTCGTCGAGACGGGTCTTGACAGCCTTTCCGATATAGTCCTGCGGAAGATTGTCGAAGAAACTGCCGCCGATTTCGACGAACAGTTCGCGGTCGGTCGCAGGGTCGGCTTTCTCCAATCGTTTAACCGACTCGACGAACTTCGCGAGTTTCGGGTCGTTGATATCGAACATGTATTCGCCGCGCTGTTTGAGGCGACCTACTGTCGATGCAAGGCGGTTCGCCATAATCATCGCTTCGCTGATTCCGAACCAGCGTTCGGCATAGTCGGTGCGCACGCGCATCGCATCGCGGCGCGCAGCGTAACCCTTCTCCATGCGGTCGAACAGTCCGCCGTACTGCGCATTGCGGGCGGAGTCGGCTCCAATCCACGCTTTCAGGTCCTTCTCCTCGGCTTCGCGGATGCCCTTGACATCGAAGCGCACGAAACAGATATTCTCCCACTTGGCGTAGTCGGCATAGTTGGAAAGACCGAAATAGCGGTCGGAGTAGTTCATGCGCACCGTGTCGTTGCGCTCCATGCCCTTGCGCATGATGTCCATACGGTGATGACGGGCATCGACGACGATAGGATTGCGCACCTGCTGCTTCTCCTCGACTGCGAACGACGACATGTAGCGGCGCGTGGTTCCCGGGTAACCGACAACCATCGTAAAATCGCCCTCGACAACGCTTTTCGAAGCCACTTTCAGTACACGGTCAGGATGCAGCGGCACGTTGTCCGCAGAATAGTTGGCAGGCTTGCCGCCCTTGTCGGCATAGACGCGGCAGATAGTGAAATCAGCCTTGTGCTGAGGCCAGCCCCAGTTGTCGGTATCGCCGCCGAACGCTCCCAGACGTGCCGGCGGAGCGGCTACCAGACGGACGTCGCGGAAAATCTCGTAGAGATAGATATAGTACTTCTTGCCGCCCCACATCGATTCGAACGACGGCGTAAACTCGGTGGTCTTGGCGTAACGCTCCTGCATCACCTTGGCAAGACGGCGACCGCCCATGGCGTTCCACTTCTTCTCGGCAATCATCGAGTCGCGCAGTGCCGCGGCTTCGTCGGTAACGTCGATAATGCCGCGCAGGAACTGCACGGTAAAGCCTTCGAGCGGAATCTCGTTCTCGCGCGAAGCAGCCCAGAATCCGTCTTCGAGGTAGTTGTGTTCGGGAGTGGTTATTGAGCAAATCGCACTGTAAGCGACATGGTGATTGGTAATCATCAATCCCTCGTCGGAAATCATGCTGCCGCTGCCCATGCCGCCGTTGATTGCGACGACGGCATCGCACAGTGCGGGCGACTGCTCGTTATAGAGGGCTTCGGGCTTCAATTTGAGACCCATCCTGCGCATACGGTTGTACATCTGCGCATCGATGCCCTTTACAAGCCACATACCCTCGTCGGCAATAGCCGCGAGGGTTGTGAGCATCATCAGAACCGATAATACTGTTCTCTTCATCTATTATATCCTATTTGTTCTTCACGCAGCGAACCGACATACCAGCCATGGCGTTGCCGTATGCCACGGAAACCTTGTTGTTCGTCTTGTTCACGGTGGACATCAGCGAATAGTACTGATAGTTGGTGATAACGTCATCGCTGTTTTTCTTCACCTGATAGCAGGTCGAGCCGAGAACATACGACATGGCACCCACCGTCTCCTCATAAACGGTGCATACATAAGCACCTGTCGCGGTAAGGGTCGCCTTGTTGCGGATACCGACAAAAGTCCAGTTGAAGCCCGCTTCATCGAGTACATCGATAGGCGCACCTTTGGCTTCCGCATCGTAATAAGGAGCGTTCGTGTCGATTAACGCGCCATTGGAATTATGACCTACGAGACCTGTGAGTTCGGCATTGGTCGGGATATGCCAGCCGTCGGGACAGATACCCTGCTTGCCCTCGAACGAGAATGCGTTCTCCTCCGTAATCGCATCCACACCGAAAGCGGTGGCGCAGTCGTAGAGCAGACCCTTGCTCTCGACGAGCGACGGGTCGGCGACCTTGTCGGCACCTGCCGGATACCATACGCCCGCATCGGCGACATAGTCGCTCGAAACGGTCTTGCCCTCCGGAACATAACGGAGGTTCTCCGCCATCCACGTATTGCCGTCGGCGAGCGTTACGAGATTGTAGGTTACGCCGCCATAGACGAGTTTCGTAGGGTCTTCCGGCTCTTTACCGCCGTTTTCTTTTTTATCGCAACCGACGCACAAGAGAGCCGCTGCGAGAGCGAAGAATGTAAACTTTTTCATAATCTTTTGTTTTTAAGTTAATATATAAATGTTTCGTCAGAATCTGTATCCCGCCGACAGTCTCGCATTTACGCGGTTGCCGCCGAGCATCCGCACACCGAACGCACGGGTATAGTCGCCGCGCAGGTCGATGTAGAATTTCCTTATGTTGTATCTCAATTCCACTCCGCAGCCGACGCGCGAGGCGGTGAACCATTCGGTTTCGGCAGCGAGCCGGTCGTTCAGGCAAACCGGATAGTCGCCCGAATTTATCCCCTCGGCCACGACACCTCCGCCCTCGCACGAACCGCCGAATGCGCCCGATGCCGACAGCGAGACCTCGAATGCGCCGAACACCATGCGTGCATCGACGAAAAAGCGCGCCGCATCCATCGAGTGCGTGCGGTACTGCGGATAGACGAGCGTCGAAAGCCGGTCGAGCGTTCCGTAATTCGCACCGAAGACAATCTCCCAGCGGTCGGCGGCATACTCCGCTTCGAGCGACGCCGAATAACTGCGGCGCGAGAAGATAGCGTTGGAACCGAACTTGCGCATTATCGTAACTCCGTTTTCCGTAACGGTGTTCATCACGTTCTCGTTGTTGGTCTGGTCGAAATATCCGAATCCGGCACGGATGAACCACCGTCCGCGCAATGCGACACCGATATGCGCATCGACGGCATCGGAGCCGAATTCATGCCAGACAGTCTGTTTCTCGCCCGTGCGACCGCTGCCGCGACGGTACGACGCATCTATGTACACGCCCCGCCACTGCGCCTGCAACATCACACCATTTATAAATTCGCGCACGGGGAAACCAGATACTCCCGCCTCGTCGAGGTGAATGCCGCTGCCCGTCCACAACTCCGAGTTGCCGTAGCAGATGCCCTTGTCGAAAAAGGCGTAGTAGTTCTCGGACGACACTCCGTATTCGCCCGCCGAAACCGATTCGCTGTTCTTGTCGAAGATATATGTCGCCCCGACCGCCCCGTCGGCGAAACGCCATGTCAGCGACGGCATTACGCGCAGGTCGAGAGCGTTGTTCTTGTGGCGCAAATCCTTGCGCTTGGAGTAACTCTGAGCCGAAACGTCGGCGAGCAGACCGAACATCAGACCGCGACCCAACTCGACAGACATGCCGCCCTCGAAAGAGTATGTCTCGCGGATTTTGCGACCCGGCGTAAATTCGAGAATATCGACCGGATAGTATCCCGGACGCGTGAACATCGAGCCGCACATGCGGTTGCCCAGAAAATAGTCGTAGCCGAATCCGCCGGCGAACGAAATCTTTTTCAGGTGGTAAACCGACTTCATCTGCGCTCCGAAATTCCAACTGTCCGCCGAACCGTATGTAGGGACGAACTTTCCGTTCTCCTTCACGGCATATATTTCGGCATACGACGTCGAGAGCGAATCGAGCCTCAAACCCGCCGTACCGCCGCCCATGTTCCACATGTTGTGGCGCACGACACGCTCGTAACGCTCCTGTGCCGACGCGGCGGCGACGCACAGAAGTGTCAGAATCGATATGTATACAAGTCGGCGCATCACTCGTTGTCTTTTAGCGACGGACGTTCGCGCTCATAGAAATCGTTCGTCGAGTTGTTGGTATCGCAATATATTTCGAGTCCGGTCGCGGCACTCTCCTTTTCGTCGAGGCGGCGGTGGAGCGAACGACCGAGATAGGTATCCGACTGGTAGACGTATCCCGCATCGAGCGACGGCGGGAAACGCTTGCGGTTGTTGCTCGACGTACCGTCGTAAACCTCGACGGCATCGACAATCCACGGAATCGGTATCTTCACTACGCTGATGACGGTCGAACCCGGTTTCTGCATGACCACCCCGTCGCGGCGGACATACTCGTCGATGTCGCAATCCTGCGCACGGAATATCACCACGGCAGGCGATGTCTGCGAGAACGGATATCCCGACGACGGACCGACCTTGGTAACGACTTTAAGATAGTGCGACGGCTTGATTTTATCACCGGGCACCGGATGATACATCGAATGCTGGTACAGCACGGGGTCGTAGCAGACGAAATAGCGTTCATCGTTGAGATTCACCGAATTATAGTACTGCAACGTATGGTCTATGGCACCGTTTACCGCAATCACCGCGTCTTCGCCCGCCGCGAGAGGGAAGTCCCCGCCCCCGCCGCCGAACTGCCATACGCACTCGCCCACCGGCATGAAATCGGGGAACACCGATTCGCCCGTCGCAGGGTTCTTGCCGACCCACACGTTGGTTCCCGACGAGTTGTAAGGGTCGAGAACACCGAAACACAGACCGTCGAGGTAGTATGTCTCGTCGGAGTTGTTGTGGAGAATGACGTATTTGTCGGAAGCATACATGCCGACCTCGGGATATTTGGTGCAGCCGCCGCAATATATCTCCTTGATTATTATGGCTGAGGTCATCGATTCGATGAGTTGCAGGTCCATCGACATGTCGCCGCCCGTAACGCGCACCTGGTCGGACGCTCCGTTGAAAATGTGGCGTCCCTGAATATCGGAGAGGCTGATGTTGTAGAAACCCTCCGAAACGACGAACCGAGCCGACGCATTCTCGTCGGTCTTCTCCGTATATGTGCTGCCGTCGGCGTTGTTCACGACGGTAATATCGATTCCCGCCCGCGCATAATCGTCATAGCCCGCAGGATACACAGCCCTGACGGACAGGGTGCGGAGCGTAGCCTCGTACTGCTTCTCCGCATCAAGCGGCGAGCATCCCGCAAGGACGACCGCTGCCGCGACCGCCGCAGAAACCAATAGGAATATATGTCGTAAAAATGTTCTCATACTCTAAAATTTCAGTCGCAGCGACAGTCCGTAATAGAAATCGGGTGTGAATATCGCCGCCACACCAGTAGCGTACGACGCGACAGCCCTGCGCGAATTGGTAAAGTTATTGGCATAGAACGACAGCGAGACATGGTCGCCGAACTCTTTCGTAACACTCAGATTAGCCGAGAAATACGGGTCGTAACCGTCGGCGTTGTACTGGTAGGCGTTGCCCGAACGCAGAATCAGATTCCGGAATGCGGGGTCGTTCGCCTCCGCCGACGTGAACGGGTGCATAACACCGTCCGTACCCATATAGTACAGCGGATATATCGCCGTATAGTTGTTGCCGTCGGCTACGCTGCCGCCTATCGGGTGTTTGCTGTCCTCCGAAACGTTGAACGCATATTCACCGCCGTTGTAGAGCGAAATATTCTGCATCCGCCGCACGAGCATCGCTTCCAGACGCAGCGTAACGACCATACGGATTGACGGAATATGGGTTATGCTCGTAACGTTCATGCTGAACGTATGCGTCTTGCGACCGTTGTACGTCGCCGAAGTCGAAGGGGTGTTCAGATAAATGCCGGCGTACTGGTACGACTTGTTGGTATCGGACGTGTGCGAAAGTCCCGACGGGTAGTACCACGAAAGGTCGGTATTGACATATTTCGTGAAGTTGTACGAGCCGTCGATGCGGAACTGCGTCCGGATAGGATTTATCTGCGGGAAATCAACGACCATTTCGACGCCGCTGCGCTCGATATCCGAACCGTTGTCCTGCCTGGTCGTACCGACGAACGTTTCGTTGATGACTTTCGTATCCATTTCCGTCCAGCCGCCGGCGATATTCGCGGCATCGCGAACCGAAACTACACCGGTCTGCGGATCGATGCGGAATTCGGGTTTCGACGGCATTGTGAAATTCTCGGGAATCTGGCTGACACGGTATGCGAACGGCACGTATTCCGTTTTCAGTTTGTACGGCAGCCGCGTCTTGTTGAAATAACCCGTCAATGCCACCGAGAATTCGCCCCATTTCAAATCGACGCCCACCTCGGAATTGCGGTTGCGCTGCCAGCGCAGCGACGGATTATAAGACTGCTTGTACGGCTCGGTATAGTAGGCGTATGCACTTCCCCCCCCCGCATAGGATGCGGCGAAGACCTGAATGTCGCGGTACTGCTGCTGCGGATAGAGAATGTAGAACGACGGCAGTTTCTCGGCGAAACCCCAGCCGCCGCGCAGCGTAACATGGTCGCCCAACTGCACTTTGGCGTTCAGTCGCGGCGAGAGCGTCGCCGTATGTTTGTAGGAGGCGTCGCGGATTATCGTCTTCTCGCCGCGCACACCCGCCATAATCTGTACGAAGAAACCGTCGCGACCGAGCGGCAGAGTGAGCCGCTCCTCGATGAAAAGCGCGAGGTTGTGCATGAACGGATAGTCGCTGTACGGACGCGGACGATAGCCGTGCGGAGCGTACTCCGGCACGTCGTAATACTCGCCGCGACCGACATTGCCGTTGGCAGACCATGCCAGACCGACTTTCATGTTGCTGCGCACGCCGCCCCACTTGCGGTTCCATGCGGCGCGCAGTTTGACGTTGCAGTCTATCTCCTTGGAATCGACATAGCCTACACGCGTAAAATTCGCAGGCAGCATGTCAGCGAAGAAATATCCCTGCTCGGGAGCATGCGCCGCCGGCTGCTGCGAGGAGTTCGACACAGGGTCTACCAGAGTATTCTTGTTGTCGGCGTAACTCGCCGAGCCTTCGAGTACCACATTCGTAATCCAACTGCGGTTGAGCAGCCATTCGAGCGATGTGCGGAAACGCACCGAGTTATCGCGGTCCTTTTCGCGGCGACCGGTATTGGCATCGGGGTCGCTCTTGGTATTCATGCCGCCGATGTTTCCCGACACGCCGACACTGAAACGCCACACCTTGCGGAAGGTGTTGTTGTAGGCGAACGTGATGCCGCGGCGGGTGTAGGATTCGTAAGGCGACATCAGGTCTTTCGTCGCGTAGGCGTATTCGAGACTCGTATTTATCGCGCCGCGACCCGCCCCGAGGTCGAATCCCTTGGCGAGCGAAGCCGACTTGGTGCGCGGATTGGTCGAAAGCACTATATTCCACGGAGTGCGACCCTTGCTCGTATGCACCTTGACGATGCCCGAACCTATATCGCCGTACTCTGCCGACGGAACGCCCGTTATGACCTCGACCGACTCGACATTGGCGGTGGCGACGTTGCGCGTACCGACACCCGACATTTCTCCGAACGAAGCGTTGGACGAGATTCGCACTCCGTCCACCTCGACAGCCGTACCGAACGAGGCGTTGCCCGCCGACACACCGCCGTCGCGCAGCGCGATGATGTTGTTGCTCGTCAAATCGGGATTTGATGTGGATGCGCCCGGCAGCAGCGAAGCCACATCGGAGACGCTGTTCATTTGGAGGTGTTCGAGAGCCTTCTTGCCGATGATATGGGCGGTGGACATCTCGTCGCTCTTCGCCTTGGCGGTAACGACCACCTCGTCGATTTTGAGGTTGTCGGGACGCATGACGACATCAACGCCGTCCATATCAGCCACGACATCGATATCGACCGTCGCATCGACGAAACCGAGCAGTCTAACTATAATCCGGTGCGAACCCGCCTGAACGCCGTTGAGCCGATATTCGCCGTCGCGGTCGCTGACAGCCCAGTTGTCGACACCGTCCACCATGACCACCACCGCCGAAAGCGGCTTGCCGTCCTCGGACGAGACGATGCGACCGCCGACCGAGAAAGAGCGGAATGCCGCAGAGGCATCGCATACAATCGACAGAAAAACGACTACAACAAAAATATGGCGAATATACCTGCTCATCGATTCAGGAGGTTTCCATTTGCAAAGATACCTATTATTTTAACAAATTAGCAATAGCCATTTGTGGTTATTGCGAAAAAATTACGGAACGGCGGCGGGAAACGGGCATTGCGACCTTAAAGACTTTAAGGTCGTTAAGGACTTTAAGAAAGAAATCTCCCGAAAAAAATCCTGCGGCGCACGATGCGCCGCAGGGGAACTCTCCATTCGGATAAGCAGGGTTATGCCACTTTCAGTGCCACCCCTTTTTTCGACTTTTCGACCACTATCGTGTCGCCCTCGCACAGACCTCCGTCGATTATCATGTTCGACAGCGGCTCTTCGACATGCTCGGCAATCACGCGTTTGAGCGACCGCGCGCCGTAACGCTGCTCATAACCCATCACTGCCAGCGAACGGCGTGCGCCGGCAGTGATGCGGATGTTGTAGCCGAGCCGTCCTATGCGTTCGAACATTCCGCCGAGTTCGAGGTCTACGATGCGCTCCACATCCGCCTCTTCGAGCGAGCGGAACTGGATGATGTCGTCGATACGGTTCAAAAACTCCGGAGCGAACGTACTCTCCAACGCCCTGCGGTACTCGTCCCGCGGTGCGGCTTCGACGATTTCGCTCTTCGACGAAGTCGGGTAGCCCACATGCACACTCTTGGCGGCGACGTTGCGCGAACCGACATTGGATGTCATAATTATCACCGTATTGCGGAAATCCACGACCCGTCCCGAACCATCGGTCAGACGCCCTTCGTCGAAAATCTGCAACATCGTGTTGAACACTTCGGGATGCGCCTTTTCGATTTCGTCGAACAGCACCACCGAGTACGGATGGCGACGGACGGCTTCCGTCAGTTGCCCGCCCTCGCCGTAGCCGACATAACCGGGCGGCGAACCGATAAGCCGCGCGACATTGTGCCGTTCGCCGTATTCCGACATGTCGATGCGTATCAGCCCCTGGCGGTCATCGAACATCCATTTCGACAACTCCTTGGCGAGCAGTGTCTTTCCTACGCCCGTAGGTCCGACGAACATGAACACTCCCATCGGGCGGTTCTCGTCTTTCAGACCCGCACGCGAACGCCGTATCGAGCGCGACACCCGTGCGACGGCTTCGCCCTGTCCGATGACGCGCGACGCCAGATGCTCTTCGAGACCGCGCAGACGCTCGGTTTCGCCGTCGTTCAGACGCTCGGCAGGGATGCCAGTTATCGAGGTGATAACGCGCGACACATCCTCGGCTGTAACCTCAACGGGATTCATTTCCAACGAGCGGCGCCATGCCGATTTACTCTCGTCGAGCCGCGAGCGCAGCGCGATTTCGCGCAGCCGGGCTGATGCGGCACGGTCGTAGACGAGCGCCTCTATCGCCTGCTTGCGGGCTTGGCGGGTGTCGGCTATCATCTGTTCGAGTTCACGGACGGATTCGGGTTTCTCGCTCGTCGCCAGATGCGCCCGCGAGCCGACCTCGTCCATGACGTCTATCGCCTTGTCCGGAAAATAGCGGTCGGTGATATAGCGTCCCGTCAAATCGACGCACGCCTGCAACGCCTCCTCCGAGTAGCGCACGCGATGATGCCGCTCGTAGTTCGGAGCGATATTGTGCAGAATCTGCAACGTCTGCTCCGCCGTCGAAGGCTCGACGACCACTTTCTGGAAACGACGTTCGAGAGCCGAATCCTTCTCGATATTCTCGCGGAACTCGTCGAGCGTCGTCGCGCCGATGGTCTGCAATTCGCCGCGGGCGAGTGCCGGTTTGAGGATATTCGCCGTGTCGAGACTGCCCTGCGTGGAGCCGGCACCGACGATGGTATGTATCTCGTCGATAAATATTATGGTATTCTTGGCAAGTTTCAGTTCGTCGATAAGTTGCTGCATGCGCTCCTCGAACTCGCCGCGGAACTTGGTTCCCGCAACGAGCGACGAAACGTCGAGCGACACTATCGACTTGTCGGCAATCATGTACGGCACGTCGCCCGAAGCAATCATCAGCGCAAGTCCCTCGACTATCGCACTCTTGCCCACACCCGCTTCGCCGACCAGAATCGGATTGTTCTTCTTGCGGCGCGAGAGTATCTGTATCACGCGCTTTATCTCCTGCTCGCGACCGACGACAGGGTCGAGTTTGCCCTCACGCGCCAACTGCGTCAAATCAACGCCGAAACGCGAAACCATGTCGGACGGTCTGCTGTCGGGTTGCAGCGAATCGCCGTAGTCGAGCAGCCGCATGTCCGATTCGAGCGTCGGACGGCTGTCGGCGATGAACGAGTCCATCTCGGCGGCAACCAGCGACGAGTCGATACCATACGACTTCATCACCTTCGATGTCGCGGTGGAGCCGTCGTCGAGAATATCCATCATCGCATGTGCGGTCGAGATGCGCTTGGCATCCGGAAAACGTTGTTTGAGCGTCGCGACGTACTGCACGAAAAACTCCTCGGGATTCGCGCCCTCGCTCTGAGCGGCGGCGATGTCGCGCTCGATGCGCAGCGAAATCTGGTACAGTTCCCAGTCTTTGAGATGCGCCGCAAGCATGCGGTACGCCATCGACCCGTCCTCCCGCAGAATCTGCAACATCAGAGAGTCTTTGAGCGAGTGATCGAGTTTCGCTTTCGCGGTATCGAACGTCGTGCGGGCGATAACGCCCTCCAAGGCTTTTGATATTTTAATCTGCATATTCATACCTCCCAGTTAAATTTCGCAGAGATAACGCGGATATACAATATAATATTATGTTAAATTATTGGAGAGAAAACCACACTCCGTGGCAACGGATTGGGGAATAAAGCGTTGCTGCAGGGAGAGAAATTAAAAAATTTTAGGAATTGGGCAGGTAAAAGAAATAAGTAATACAGGTAAAATAGGCATTATAGGAGACTACCTATTCTACCTATTCTACCTATTCTACTTCACCATCGCGCGGTTGCCGATACCGTCGATACAAATTTCCAGCGGCTCGTCGAAGCGCACGTGGCGGATATACTCCGACTCGCTCACCGCCGGCATCGCGTCGAGGCGTGCGAAATCGAGCGTTCCGTCGCCCGCATACGGATTCACGGTCATATACCCCACGCCGAACGACGTCATGTTCTGGAAGAAATGCGTGCCTTGGCTCGGTTCGATGCGGAAATTGTCCAGCCCGCATTCGACGATGACTTTCGCATCCGAAATGTCGCTCCACTTGACCGGCACGCCCAGCCACGGATTGCTCGAACCCCAGCGACCGAATCCGACGAGAACATACGGGCGACCCTCGCGGCGCATAACGTCGTTCATGCGCGTAATCTCAGCCGCCATCTTCTCCGTCGCAGCAGGGTCGAACGTTTCGGGACGCAGGTAGATGATGTCGCGCACGCCCTCGACCGCACCAGTACCGAGTGCGCTCTCGGAACAGATTATCGAACCCGACGTGTCGATTTTCGACCAGTCCACCGCCACCCGACCTCCGCCGTCGGCGATAGGACGAATCTGCAAGACGTTGAATATTTTGAGTTTGTTTCCGCGGTTGAGATTGGCTGCGAATTCGATTTCGACGCAGCATTTCATCTCGCGCTGCCCGATTTCGAGCAGGCGCATGAGTATCTCGGCGAGCGGGAAGGTATTGTATTTCAGAATATGGGCGAACGTTATCACCTTGATTCCCTCCGCCAGCGGCGAATCGACCATACGCATGCTCTGCATGTCCCATGTCGAAGCGACGTTACGTATGTTACGGAACCTGGTGCAGTCGGCGATGTTGAGCCGTTCGAGATTGACGGCATCGTCTATCGATGTCTTGAACTTCTCGGGTTTGAGGTTCAGCGCGTACATTACCTGCTGCGTATCGCGCATGGCGAGAGCCGGAGTGGAGGTCTGCAACACATGGTTCGGATACTTGGGCGAGAAGCGAAGCACCTGTTCGCCGTCCACGACGGCTTTTCCAAGACCGAACGCGACTTTCGCAATGCCGTCCTCCGCCTGTTCGTAGCCTATCGGATAGAAATTGAGCGACCGCGCGACACCCGAAAGCGTCGGGAAATAGTAGCCCGAATCCTCCGAACCGCAAATCTCCTCGATGACGATAGCCATCTTCTCCTCCGAAATCACGTTCGCCGTCGCCGTGATGTAGGCTCGCGACGATGCGAAGTAGACCGACGCATAGACGCTCTTTATCGCCTTCGACAAGAGGCGCAACTCCTGGTCTTCGTTCTCGGTGTGCGGAATCATGTACGTCGAGTAGATTCCGGCGAACGGCTGGTAGTAGGAATCTTCCAGTTTCGATGACGAACGTATGGCGAGCGGCTTGCGGACATGGCGGATGAAGATGCGCAGCGCATCGTCCAACTCCTGCGGCAGGCGCGACGCAACGAACTCCGACAATATCTCGGCATCGGAAATATCCGAATTGATGACATATTGCAAGCCGTTTTCGATAATGAAGCGGTCGAAATATTCGGTCGTAATCACGAGCGTCCGCGGCACGAGTACGCGCACGCCCTCCCACTCGTTGTAGAGATTGTATTTTTGGAGGATATGGTTCATGAACGCCAGTCCGCGCGCCTTGCCGCCGAGCGAACCGTTGCCCAGACGGGCGAACCATATCGCGTCGTTGTAGGTTTCGGGGCTGAATTTCGCCACCACGCCCAGTCCCTGCTTGATGCGGTAGTCGCGGATGCTGTCGGTAACGAACTGGCGCATGTCGGCGACGCTGCGGAACGCCTCGACCGAGATGGAACGGAACGAGTTGCCGAGCGAGAAGATACCGCGCGAGAGCAGCCACTTCGACAGATAGTTGTTCTGTGCCACAGCGTACAGCAACTTGTCGGGAATCGTATGCAGCAGCCGTTCCAGCCCGTGCAGGTCTTCGGCACGCGCAATCTCGTCGCCCGTATCGGGGTCGGCAAGCACGAAATCGCCGAACGCGAACTCGCGACCTATATACTCACCGAGTTCGTGGATAAGCGTTTTGGAGTTCTTGACGATGAATCCCACGCCTAACTGCTTCGCCACCGAACGCATGCTCTCCTGCGACGACTGCATCAGGAACGGCATCGTAGGGTTGTCGCGTTTGATAAGATTGCAGAGGTCGATTCCGGCGTCGAGTTTCTCGTCCTTCGGGTTGTCGTTCTTGTGGACAACGAATCCGACGTCCGAAATCACACCGAGCATATTGCCCTTATAGCGTTCGTACATTGCAACGGCATCGGTATAGTTTGTCGCCATGAGGATTTTCGGACGGGCGCGCTTACGCATTATCTGCTGCTGCTCGTTCAACGCATCGCGGACGGATTCGAGATTCTGTTGCAGCACGAGTTTGTATATCGCAGGCAGGTAGGTCGAATAGTAACGCACCGAGTCCTCGACGAGCAGAATAGTCTGCACGCCGACTTCAAGAATGTCGTGGTCGGCGTTCATACTGTCCTCCAACAGTTTGATGATGGCTATTATGAGGTCGGTCGAGTTGTTCCAGCAGAAGACATAATCGATTGACGACTTGTCGCTCTCCTCTATCTGACGGTATATCTCCTTCGAGAAGTTGGTGAGCAGTACGATGGGCGTCTCCGGACAACGCTCCTTCATCAATTTGGAGAATGCGAACACGTCGATTTCACCGACGTTGTACATCGTGATTATAAGGTCGAAGCATTGCAGTTCGTCGGCGAGCGCGAGAGCATCCTTAGTCGATTCGACCTGCGTTATCGACGGCGGGTTGCTCAGGTTGAGTTCCGAATATTCGTGGGTAATCTGCGCCTCGATACGACCGTCCTCTTCGAGCGAGTAACTGTCGTAACTGTTGCATATTAGCAATATTCTGCGGATTCGCCGGCTCATCAGCGACGAGTAGTCCAACCCCTTTTCATTGTTCCAGATATCCATCGGCGTAGCGTTTTATCGACACAAATTTACCTTTTTTATTCGGTTTTGCGGAATCCTACGCGCAAAATCGTTATATTTAACATCGTTTTAGATACTCCGTCTCGGCATAATCAAATTAAAATTTGCTTCTGCCCTCGCTTATTCGTATCTTTAACTTCGTTTTAGATACTCCCGCTCGGCAAAGTCAAAATAAATTTTGCTTTGTCCTCGACTTATTCGTATCTTTGCATCAAACAAATTCCGAAAACCATGTCTGTAAACATCGAAGAGCGCGTAGAGCGCGCAAAAGGATTGTTCCGCAGCGGCTACAACTGCTGTCAGTCGGTGGTACTCGCGTATGCCGACGTAATCGAACTCGACGAGCATCTCGCCGCGACGGTCGCGGCATCGTTCGGAGGCGGTATGGGGCGTTTGCGCGAGGTATGCGGCACGGTCAGCGGCATGTCACTCGTCGCTGGATTTCTCGCGCCGTCGCCGACCAACGACAACCCCGAAGCCAAGAAGCGCAACTACGCCCTCGTGCAGGAGTTCGCCGAAGCATTCCGCGCCCGAAACGGCTATATCGTCTGCCGCCAACTGCTCGGTCTCGACCGCGACAAGGACGAACCGACGCCGTCGCCGCGCACGGCAGAATACTACCGCAAACGCCCGTGCGTCGAGTATGTCGGCGACGCGGCACGCATAATAGGAGAATATCTAAACAAATAACGCCATGAACATTATCAGGAAAATCAAGCGATTCTTTTCGAGCAGCGCACCGGTTTCGACCGAGAACGCGCCGAAGGCGGTGGGACCCTATTCGCAGGCGCAAACGTGCAACGCGACATGGACGACCTACATTTCGGGGCAACTGCCGGTGAATCCCAAGACGGGACGGATGCCCGAGACCATCGAGGCTCAGACGGCGCAGTCGCTCGACAATATCGGAGCGATTCTCGAAGCGGACGGCTGCTCGTTCGCCAATGTCGTGAAGACGACGGTGCTGCTCGCCGACATCAACGATTTCGCGGCGATGAACGGCGTCTACGCCAAATACTTCACCGAGGACCAGCCAGCCCGCGTCTGCTTTCAGGTCGCGGCACTCCCCATGGGCGCAAAGGTCGAAATCGACGCGATAGCGGTGATGTAGGGAAAGGAGTTAGGGTCTTTAAAGTCATTAAGGACATTAAAGACTTTTTTATTTTAGTTGCTCTCGGACAAAGCCGAAAAAATTTTCTCGGTCTCGGAGCGAAGCGACCGAATTCCCCCGCACAGGCGGGGGATTAAGGGGGTGGGTAACACGAAGCAAAAGTTTACTTTTGCCCCTCCAAAGCCGAAAAAATTTTTTCGGCTTTGGAGCGACCGACGACTGCGGCGAGTTCTTCGAGGCTCGCCGATTTTATTTTCGACATGGTGCGGAAATGCTTGAACAGTGCCTCTATGCTCTTCGCCCCGATGCCATCGACCTTTTCGAGTTCGCTGTGCAGAAAAGCGTTGCTGCGCTTCTGGCGGTGGAACGTGATGGCGAAGCGGTGAACCTCCTCCTGAATATGCGTGAACAGGTGGAAAAGAGACGATGTCGGACGCAGACCTATCGACACCGGCGGATAGCCGCACAGCAGTTCCGACGTGCGGTGGTGATTGTCCTTCGCCAGTCCGGCAATCGGAATATTCAGTTGCAGGCGTTCCAACACCTCGTGAATCGCCCCCATCTGCCCCTTGCCGCCGTCGGCGATGATGAGGTCGGGCAGTTCGGCACCCTCGTCGAGCAGGCGGCGGTAGCGGCGATAGACGATTTCGCGCATCGACGCATAGTCGTCAGCCCCCTCCACCGTCTTGATATTGAAGTGGCGGTACTCCTTGCGCGAGGGTTTGCCGTCGCGGAACACGACGCACGAAGCGACGGGCAACGTGCCTTGCAGATTGGAGTTGTCGAAACACTCTATATGACGCGGCTGGCGGTCGAGCCTCAACTCGCGGCGCATCGCCTCCATAAGCCGTTCGGTATGGCGTTCGGGATTCTTGATTTCGAGGTTTTTTAGTTGCTCGGCACGGAAAATCCGCGCGCTGCGCTCCGAAAATTCGAGCAGCGAACGCCGTTCGCCGCGCTTAGGCACGACGAACCGCACGTTCGGGAAAAACTCCTCGTGCGGCAGGAACGGCACGATGACTTCGCCAGAAAGTTCGCCGGCGATGTTGTCCGCCACGTGCTGCATGCCGAGCGTCAGCATCGACCGTTCGTCCTCCTCGATACCCGCCGAAATGCGCGCCGTATGTATCGCTACTATCGAGCCGCCGCGGACGCGGATGAAGTTGCAGAATGCCTCGTCGCCGTCGACGAGCAACGAAAAGACGTCGGTATCGACTATGTTGGCACTCACTATCACCGAGCGGCTGCGGTACTTTTCCAGCGCGTCGAGCCGCGCCTTGAAACGCTGTGCCGCCTCGAAACGCAGTTCGTCGGCGGCGCGCTGCATCTCGCCTTCGAGGTACGACTTCACGGGTCGCAGATCGCCTTTCAGCACCGACGTAACGAGGTCTACGAAAACCGAATACTCCTGCTCGCCGACCGCGCCGATGCAGGGGGCTTTGCAGTTGCCGATATGGTATTGCAGGCACGGCGTATATTTACCTTTGGCGATAATGTCCGGAGCGAGGTTGAGTTTGCATGTGCGCAGCGGCACGACCTCGCGGACGAATTCGAGAATGGCGTGCTGCGCCGCGACCGAACCGTAGGGACCGAAATACTGCGAGCCGTCGCGGACGAGTTGGCGGGTGGACTGCACGCGCGGGAAATGCTCGTTGCGCAGCACTATCCATGGATAGGTCTTGTCGTCCTTCAACAGTATGTTGTACCGCGGTTGGAGAGTCTTTATCAACGAATTTTCGAGCAGCAGGGCGTCGGTTTCGCTGTCCACGACTATGTAGCGCAGCGACGCGATGCGGCTGACCATGACGCGTACCTTCGGCGTATGGTCCTTGTTTTGGAGAAAATACGACGAGACGCGTTTGCGCAGGCTCTTCGCCTTGCCCACGTAAATCACCTCGCCGCGGGAGTTCTCGAACATGTAACACCCCGGCGACAAAGGCAGCATCGCGACCTGCTCTTTCAGCGTCGAAATCCGTTTATCGTCCATAACGATACAAATGTATATATTTTTCCCGTAAAACGTCGTATTTCGGAATAATTGACTTATATTTGCACTGGAAACAAATATTCATTTGTCCACTAACAGTTAGTCGGTTATCAAACAGCAAGTATCATTGATGATTCTGACACAAAGACAATAACATCCAAACATACAGTAAAAAATGAAGAAATTCCGCAAACCCTTATCGCGAATCGCAGCGGCGACCGTCATTGCCATGACCGCCGCATCGCTGTCGGTTTCGTGCGTAGACGAGGAGTTCCGGCTCGACGACATCTCGGGAGAGATTACTGTCGGACAGGGCGACGTAACAATCCCGCTCGGATTCCTCAAAACAAAAACATTGGGCGAAATCATCGGCGAAGACATCGATGAACTGACCGTAGACGCCGACGGCAACTACTCAATCTCCTATTCGGGCGGCGACCGTTTCGACATCGACGGCATAAAGACGCAGTTCGCCCTCGAACGTTCGGCGGCATCGGCGACAATCGACTATCCCGACATGCGGATAGACGACCTGACGGGTACTATCGACAAGCGTTTCTCGCTCGACGTCCCTGCGGCGTTGCAGTCAATAACCCGGCTGCCGGCGCAGATTTCGGCGACCGTAGCCGACTCGGGCGAATTCGACTGCAACATCGAACTCTCCATCCCGAAGCAAATCAAGACGGTGAACGAAATCATGCTCGACGGCGACAAGGGTTCGCGCTTCGACATCACCATGTCGCTGAACGGACTCGCTCCGATAAACGGCGGCGGCACGGCGAATGTCTCGGTTACGGTTCCCGACGGATACGAACTGCTCGACGAGCGCGGCAATGCCGTATCGGGCAACGTCTACACCGCGACGAAACCTCTGGCGAACGGTGCCAAAAGCCAGACTTTCGGCATGTACGTGCGCAGCATCGACACGAGCCGTTCCAAGATTGCGGGCGGAACGCTCAACATCGAGGACAAGATGCAATACTCCATAAGTTACGCATTCACGGCGAAAAGCGGCATCGCGTTCGACCCCAAGAACGCGCCGACGCTCTCCATACACTCCGACCTGAAATACGGCGACGCCAACGTAACCGTGAACGAAATCGCGCTCGACGAGGGTACGCACTCGCTCGACGAGCGGCTGACGGTCGAGAACATCATCGACGAAATCAAGAACGTATCGGAAGTGTCGTTCAAGGATACCTGCCTGCCGCTGCACATCGGCGGACTCGACTGGATAAGCCGTCGAATCGCCGAAGCGACGTATATCAACATCGTGCTGCCGGAGATTTTCGTTCTCGCCGAGAATCCGGAGGGCTACAACCCGCAGACACGCACTCTGACAGCTTCGCTCGCACGTCTGCGCGAAGGGCTGCCTGTCCGTTTGCAGGCACTGCGCATCGATGCTGCGGACAGCAAACCGTCGAACGGCAAGTTGGAGGCGGACTTCTCGCTGCTGGTGAAGATAGGTTCGATTCCGCAGGACATGGTGTTCAACGCTTCGGAACTCGTGCATGACGGCGTAGCGACGATAGAGATGGCGATAGAGAACACGACCGTAACCATCGACGGTATCGTCGGTACGGTCGATTACCGCCGGACCGAAACATCCGTAATCGAACTCGGCGAGATTGCCGACTACGACATAGAGGTATCCGATTTCGACGTTTCGCCGGCAATAACCTTCGATGTCGTGAATCCGCTCGGAGTGCCGCTCACGGCTGCGGTGCGTCTGATACCGGTATACGACGGAGCGGACATCGCCGCCAACTCGGTTACGGTGGACGGAGTGCGGATAGCGGCTGCGACCCGCAACAACGGGACGACGACCGCAGGCAAGACGCACATCGTAATCGCCAAGGGCGACCGCAAAGGCGATTTCGGCGGAGCGGGAACGGAGTTCAGGGAGGCTGACATCACCCGTCTTTTCAAGGGCGCGATTCCGCAGCAAATCAGGGTCGAACTCGACATAGCATCCGACACATCCGCCGAACACACGCTCTATGCCGCCGACAACTACTCGGTCGATTACGGATATTCGGTCGATATTCCGCTCGATTTCGGCGACAAGTTCGACATCTCCTATTCGGATACGGCGACGGGGCTATCCGACACATTCTCCGACATCACGGACAAGAACATATCGGTAGGCGACGTTACGATTATCGCGTCCGTCGAGAACTCCACTCCGCTCGACCTCAAAGTTTCGGCTGAACTGGTGGACATCGATGGCAATCCTACCGGCGCGAAAGCGGTCGTGGACATCAACAACGACACGGCATACGGTTCGGAGGACGGCAAGGTGCGCACGAGCGAAATACGCATCGCGCTCAGCCTCGGCGACGACAACAGCATAAAGAGCCTCGAAGAGGTGGACGGAGCGAAATTCACGCTCAATGCGTTGAGTCCGAAAGACGGCATACGCCTCAACAAGAATCAGACGCTGTCGGCGAAACTCAAACTCAACATCAAGGGCGGCATCACAGCCGATTTCAACGAATTTTAAGGACTGATAAGCGGAGAAACAAATGAAACGATATATCATTGCATTACTTGCGGCAGTCGGGGTTTGCGGCGGTGCCGCGGCACAGATAAAGACCGCATATTTCATGGAGGGTTCCTACTTCCGCACGGACATGAACCCCGCACTCGCACCGACGCGCGGCTACATCCAGATGCCGGGGCTGGGCGGCATCGGAGTGTCGATGAACAACAATTTCCTGTCGGTGGAGAATTTCCTCTACAAGCGCGACGGCAAGGTCGTAACGTTCCTCAACAACGGAATCCCGACCGATGATTTTCTGAAAAGACTGCCGAACACCGGCAAACTCAATGTCGATGCGCAGGTTAACATCCTCGGTTTCGGCGGACACACGAAGAAGATGTTCTGGAATGCGGGAATCAACGTCCGCGCCAATGCCGAACTCGCAATGAAGAAAGACGTTTTCCGCCTGCTCAAAACGCTCGGCAGCGGACGCTACGACCTGACGGGTACGAACGTTGCGGCGCAGTCCTATCTGGAAGCATACGTCGGCTTCGCGATTCCGGTAAAGGAGTACATCACAATCGGATTCCGCGTCAAGGGACTTATCGGAGCGGCGAACGCCAAAGGCGACATCACGAGCATGTACGCCGACGTAACCGACGAGACGGTACGCGCCGAACTGGCAGGAAACATCCGTGGCAACAGCCCTTATTTCAGACATGACTACGAGGTCGGCTCGAAATTCGATTTCGACAAAATCAAACAAGACGATTTCAATGATATTCTGAAAAACATAAAGAGCGGCGGTGCCGCCATAGACCTCGGAGTGGAGGTGCGGCTGCTGGACGACAAGTTGAGAATCTCCGGTGCGGTAACCGACCTCGGATTCATCTGCTGGAACGGCAATTCGACGGTTAATCTCGATGCCAACGGATTCTTCAACTACGAAGGCGTCGATTTCGACAAGGGCGAAACAATATCCGACAACGATTTCAATGCGACGATGGCACCTTCGACCGGAAAATACACGTCGCGTCTGAACTGCGCGCTCAATCTCGGTGTCGAGTACAATATCCTGAACAACCACATCGCATTCGGACTGCTCTCCCACAGCAAGTTCTGCCAGACGTTCTCCTACACCGAACTGACGGCGTCCGTCAATTTCCGTCTGGGTCGCTGGTTCACGACGACGCTCAGCCACACGTTCCTGAACCGCAACAAACTCGGCATCTTCGGCTTCGCGCTCAACATGCATCCGGCGGGCTTCAATCTTTTCCTCGGTGCAGACTATATCGGTTGCAGTTACGCGAAACTGGACAACGCTCCGATTCCGAAGACGATGAAATCGGCTAATTTCTATTTCGGACTCGGTTTCAACCTCGGCAAGGCGAAATACATGAAGTCGATGCAGCCGCAGCCGAAAAAGCGCAAATAAGCGGATAAGATTATTCTTAAAGTCCTTAAAGTCTCCGATGTCTTTAAGGACTTTTAATTTTTTTTTTCGTATATTCGCGTAGAATTTACCTAAAACCAACAAACGCATGAAATCCATACCCAAATCGTTAGTGGGGTTTTCGATGCTTGCGCCGATGGCGGCATGCCAGAACCAGAAAGCCGACAAACCGAACATCATCTTCTTCCTCGTGGACGACTACGGCTGGCTCGACAGTTCGGTAGCCTACGGAGAGGAGGTCTATCCGAACAACCTCCGCATCCACACCCCGAACATGAAGCGTCTGTCGGAGATGGGCGTAATCATGACCAACGCCTACGCCTGCCCGCTATCGACGCCTACGCGAACGAGCCTTATGACGGGAATGCACGCGGCGCACGAGAAAATCACGATGTTCACCGCTCCTGAAAAAAACACGCCGACCGACTTTACCGGCGGCACGCGCGGCTTCTTCACCGACGCATCCACCAAGGAGAACGACGATATTTTCACACGTCCCGAGTGGAACATCAACGGCATCAGCCCCGAACCGAACATAGAACACACGCAGTATGCCACGCCGATGGTAAAGCATCTCAAAGATGCGGGATACTACACGATACATGTCGGCAAGGGACACTGGGCATCCATCGGAACTCCGGGTGTTACACCTTATAATATGGGCTTCTGCGTGAACGTCGCAGGCAACATGGCGGGCATGCCGCGCAGTTATTTCAGCGAAGACCACTTCGGAAACATCCCGGGCAAGTGGACCTACTCGGCGATAAACAATCTCGAAGAGTTCTACGACACAGGCACCAACCTCACCGAGGCTCTGACGGCAAAGGCGCTGCAGACGCTCGAATATCCGATTGCCAACAACATGCCGTTCTACCTCTACATGGCGCACTACGGAGTACACACCCCGATACACGCGCATCCTGACTACTATCAGAAATACATCGACGAGGGACTCGAAGACCTCACCGCGAAATATGCGTCGATGGTCGAGAGCGTGGACAACAGTCTCGGCGTACTGCTCGACTTCCTCGAAGAGAAGGGCATCGCCGACAACACGATTATAATCTTCTACTCCGATAACGGCGGACACAGTCTCAACACCTCGAAGAGCAGCGAAGCGCACACGTTCAACGCACCGTTGCGCGAGGGCAAGGGTTCGGTTTACGAAGGCGGCGTCCGCGTGCCGATGATGTGCTACATCCCGGGCAAGACCGTAGCGGGAGCGCGAATCAACACTCCGGTAATGCCTGAGGACTTCTACCCTACGATTCTCGAACTCGCAGGCATCGAGAATTACGAAACCGTGCAGGAACTCGACGGCAAAAGTTTCGTGGACCTCATCACCAAGGGTTCGCAGATGGTTGCCGATGCCAAGAAACGGGGCGAACTCACCACCCAGAAGGAAGAGAACGCATTCGTCATTCCTGAATCGGTTTCGGGCATCGACCCGTATCGCGCAGTCGTTTCGCACATGCCTCACCAGTGGCGCATTGAAGACCAGTACGATGTCGATTTCCTCAGCGCGGTGCGCAAGGGCGACTGGAAACTGGTTTACAGAATGCACGATGCGAAACTCGAACTCTACAATCTCAAAGAGGACATAAGCGAGCGCAACGACGTTGCAGCCGAGCATCCGGACATCGTGAAGGAGTTGGCAACCGAACTGGGCGACAAACTCCGCGGCTGGGAGGCTCCGATGCCGTTCGTCAAGGCTACTGGCAAAGTCGTTCCGATGCCGGACGAGGTGTTGTAGCCAATATATTGCTCGATATGCCAACGGGCTGTCCGAATTCGTCGGACAGCCCGTTTTCTTTAAAGTCCTTAATGACCTTAAAGACTTTAAGGACTTTAATGTGGTAAGGTCGTTAAGGTCGCCGACCGCAGAATCCTCCGCTAAAACTTCAACGCCCTCAACTTGCGTTCGATTTGCTCGAAACGGTCGGTAGGTGCGGTACGCTGGCTTTCCAGCCGCATTCTGCGCGAGCCGCCGGCGAAATTGCGCAGGTTATAGGTGAACTTCACGAGGAAATAGCGACCCATGGTGGAGTTGTAGCGCACCTGCGAATACCCCGTCCACACATTACGTCCGAACGACGTATTCTGATTCAGCACGTCGTTCACGCAAAACTGCACCTCGCCCAGCCGGCGCAGTACCTTCTTGCCGACAGCGATATTCCACATCGTGAAACAGTCGTTGTAACTGTTGGTGAAGCCGACGTACTGCGTGAACGTCGCATTGGTCGTCAGTGTGAACCCGAGCGGCAGCACGACCTTCACGTTCGCCGAGGCGGTGTGGGTGAAATAGTCGTTGTTCAGCACGGCGAGCGCGCTTTTGTTGGTGCTGTACGACCCGCGCCAGTCTATCGTGAAATCGACATTTTCCGAAATGTTGCTGCCCAGCGTCAGTTGGGCGTAACCCGTCAGGTTGTCCATCATGTCGGGCGACTTGTTCACGACGACGGGAACTGTCGAATAGTTCGCGCCGAGAGAGACGTTCAGATTCGAGCCGAGGAACTTCACCGGAAATCCGATGCTCGCCCGCCCCTCGTAAGACCAGTATCCGTTGAGATTCACCGGCATCGTCAGTTGGACAGGATTGTATTTCTTGCCGTCGATTTCGATAGTCTCGGGCGAGTAGACTATATCGACGCCGATGTAGTCCTGAATGTGCTGCGCCTTCGCCATCAGCATGAACGTCGTTCCCTTCGATGCCGAAATATTGGTATATCGGGCGAAGAAGTTGTGTTCGGCGAAAGGCTTCAAATCGGGATTTCCGTGGGAGAGATATTGCGAATTGGAGACGTCGTAAATATCGAGCATCGTCCACAGCGACGGAGCCTTGACCTCCGAGTTGCAACTCACGCGCAGCGAATTGCTGCGGTTGAACGACCATTGGAGGGTGGCGTTGTAGACGGGATGATGATACGAACGCAGCGTGCGGTCGCCCGTCCAGCGGTTGTGGTTCGACAATCGCGAATTCTGATACGACGCACTCAGCGAGAACCAGTTGCGGTTGCGCGAATAGCGGAATCCGCCGCCCGCCTGATGATATAGGAACTTACCGTCGAACGACGACGACGTTTTGGTGTTTATCTTCGCGTCGTCGCCTATCGCGTAATCTTCGCCCGTGGCATACGACAGCAAATCGCGGCTGCGCAACTGGCATTGCAGGCGGTACGAAAGGTTGATTGTCGAGTAGCGTCCGATGCGGTCGCGGTATGTAGGCTGGATACGGATATTGGTCGTCTCGGTGTCGGTGAACTTGCGCGAATAGGTATACCCTATCGTCGCGAGTTCGGGACTTTTCCTGCTCGTCTTGCCCGCGCCGTTGGAGTAGTAATTGCGGTCGGCATCGCTGTCGGAGTGCGACACGCTCGCGACCAGAAGGAATGCCCGCCCCTGACGCAGGAACTTGTAGGAGTACTGGGCGTATGCCGATACCATATAATACCTGCTCCACCCGTCGTTGCCGCTCGGCATCCACCGATAGCCCGACTCGCCCCAGCGGAGACTCGTAGAATCGACACGGTTTATAGATGAATTGTTAGTGTAGGTCGCATTCGGGATGATGACGAGTTTCTGCCGCTTGGCGACCTTCCATTCTAGTCTGCCGCGGAATTTCAGCGTGTGGTTGTTCGGGTTGGCGAACTGGTCGTAATGCGCCGTATCTATCTTGGCGGGAGCGTTGTACCAGCGGTCTATCGTGAAATCGTTCTTGGCGTTCAGATGATTGTAGAACAGATTGCCCTCGAACTTCGCCCGCTTGCGCATACCCCATTTGTCGGAGTAATTGAGCGCGAAAATCTCCGCCGACGCAACGCCCTGCTGGGAATTGACGGTAAACTGGCGCGAAGCGTTGGAACTGTTCGCACGGTCGCTGACCGTCATGTCCTCGTCGGTCAGGTTCTGTTTGTTGAGGTTGTTCACGAGAGCCATCACGGTAACGCGCGCGTCGCCGCGGAATATGTTCACCGAACCGCCCGCCGTATATTTGTGCTTCGACGCGATGTTGCGCGCGGCATCGGGTTCGTATCCGTAACCGGCATGCACCTTGCCGAAACTGCTGTGGGAAAGGCTCTGGCGGGTAACGATATTTATCACCTTGCCGCCCTCGCCGTCGTCCACGCCCGTTATCTGCGCCGCCTCGCTCAACCGGTTGTAGACCTCGATATGCTCGACCGCCTGCGCGGGAATGCTTTGCAGCACCTGCTGGATGTTGCCGCCGAAAAACTCCGTGCCGTCCACATATATCTGCTTGACGACCTCGCCCTGCGCCTCTATCCTGCCCTCCGAAATCGTGATGCCCGGCATCTTCCGCAGCAGAGCCTCGACCTCGGCGTCCGTCGCGACCTTGAAAGCATCGGCATTGTAGCGCAGCGTATCACCGACCATCGTCGTGCGGGTCGAAACCGCCTCCTTGACGACCGCCTCGATGCCTATCGACGATATCTTCATGTTGAGTGTGCCGAGATTCAACGGCAGCGACGCGACATCGAACGAAAATTCGCAATCCTCGTAGCCGATGAACGTAGCGGTACACTTGTACGCCCCCTCGCGCAGAGCGGGAATCTTGAAATAGCCGCCGTACTCCGATGTATAGTAGCGCACCTTGTCGGGAGCGGCAACGGGAACGACCTCTATGACCGCCCCTATCACCCCTTCGTTATTTTCGTTGTCGAAAAGACGACCCGAAACGGAAACCGTCTGTTGAGCCGATGCGGCAACAGCGCACACCGCTAACAGAATCGACACGATTATGCGGCGCAGCAGTTCCATGGTGTTTGAGAATTCAAATTATGCGTCGGCGCGTACCGGCAGTCATCTGCCGTCCGTTGCGACATTTGCAGGTGCGGCGACGATCAAATCGCCGCACCTAAAATAAATAGAAGTAACTACAACTTTACACCGAATCAAGTTATTGCAAGTATTCGGAAAACCGACTGCCGTGGTTCTCGCGGCAAAGCCGCGTACCCAGATGTTACCCACCCCCTAAATCCCCCGCCTGTGCGGGGGAGTGATGTTTTATAACACCGATTATCCGGATGCCGTCAATCTCGGTTTTCAAGAAACCTACCGTCGGGTAGTTCTTATCTCCTTGTTACCCACCCCCTAAATCCCCCGCCTGTGCGGGGGAGTGATGTTTTATGACACCGATTATCCGGATGCCGTCAATCTCGGTTTTCAAGAAACCTACCGTCGGGTAGTTCTTATCTCCTTGTTACCCACCCCCTAAATCCCCCGCCTGTGCGGGGGACTTTGGTAGGGATTCGCAAAGATGTACGGTTTCGGAATGCCGTCAGTGTAAAACTGTATGTTGTCGCCGACGATTAGTCATCGAGTTTCGCACTCAGGAACTCGCGGTTCAGGCGTGCGATATGAGCGATGCTTATCGATTTAGGACACTCTGCCTGGCAGGCACCGGTGTTGGTGCAGTTACCGAAGCCGAGTTCGTCCATCTTGGCAACCATAGCCTTTGCACGGCGTGCGCCCTCGACGCGACCCTGCGGCAACTTGGCGAGCGACGATACGCGGGCTGCGACGAAGAGCATCGCCGAACCATTCTTGCACGTCGCGGCGCAGGCACCGCAGCCTACGCATGCTGCTGCGTCCATCGACTCGTCGGCGTCGGCTTTGGCAATCGGAATCGCATTGCCGTCCGGAACCGAGTTGGTGCGAACCGACACGTAGCCGCCGGCTTGGAGAATCTGGTCGTATGCCGAACGGTTCACCACGAGGTCCTTGATTACAGGGAAAGCGGCGGAACGCCAAGGCTCGACGACGATGGTCTGACCGTCCTTGAACTGACGCATGTAAATCTGGCAGGTCGTTACGCCCTGCTCCGGTCCGTGCGCATGTCCGTTGATGTGGAGCGAACACATACCGCAGATACCCTCGCGACAGTCGTGGTCGAACGCAACCGGCTCTTCGCCTTTGTGTACGAGGTCGTTGTTCAGGATGTCCAACATTTCGAGGAACGAGGTATCGGCGGAAATATCCTTAACCTGATACTCCTTGAACGCGCCCTTCGATTTAGCGTCTTTCTGACGCCATATCTTTAATGTAAAATTCATATTCCTAAATTCTAAAAAAGTTCAACGTCAAAAAATTAGTCTTTATAGTTACGCTGTGCAGGGTGTACGAACTCGAAGTTCAGCGGCTCCTTGGTGAGTTCCGGTGCTTCGTCCATACCCTTGTACTCCCAAACGGCTGCATATACGAAATTCTCGTCGTCGCGTTTCGCTTCGCCCTCTTCGGTCTGATGCTCCGAACGGAAGTGTCCGCCGCACGACTCCTCGCGGTTGAGTGCGTCGCGTGCCATCAGTTCGCCAAGTTCGAGGAAGTCGGCAAGACGGATAGCCTTCTCCAACTCCACGTTGAACGAATCGGCAGTGCCTACGACCTTCACGTCCTTCCAGAACTCCTTGCGCAGAGCCTGAATCTCGGTGATGGCCTTTTCGAGCGACTCCTTGGTACGAGCCATGCCGACGTTCTCCCACATGATGTGTCCCAGACGCTTGTGGATGTCGTCCACCGACTGCTTTCCGTTAATCGAGAGCAGTTTCTCGATTTTCGCCTTGACAGCCTTCTCCGCCTCGTCGAATGCCGGAGTGTCGGTAGCGACCTTAGGAGCCTGAATCTTGTGCGAGAGGTAGTCGCCGATGGTGTAAGGCAGTACGAAGTATCCGTCCGCCAGACCCTGCATCAGTGCCGAAGCACCGAGGCGGTTCGCACCGTGGTCGGAGAAGTTAGCCTCACCGATAGCGTACAGACCGGGGATAGTGGTCATCAGGTTATAGTCTACCCAGATACCGCCCATCGTGTAGTGAACGGCAGGGAAAATCTGCATCGGCTGCTCGTAAGGGTCGGTATCGGTAATCTCCTTGTACATGTCGAAGAGGTTGCCGTAACGCTGCTTGATAACATCCTTGCCAAGACGCTCGATAGCGGTCTTGAAGTCGAGGAACACAGCCAAACCGGTTTCGTTCACGCCGAATCCGGCATCGCAACGCTCCTTAGCGGCACGCGAAGCAACGTCGCGCGGAACGAGGTTACCGAACGCAGGGTAACGACGCTCCAAATAGTAGTCGCGGTCTGCCTCTGCGATATCCGACGGCTTCTTCGCACCCGAACGGATAGCCTTTACGTCTTCGAGTTTCTTCGGAACCCAGATACGACCGTCGTTACGCAACGACTCCGACATCAGCGTCAGTTTCGACTGCTGCGTTCCGTGAACCGGAATACAGGTCGGGTGAATCTGCGTGAAGCAAGGGTTTGCGAAGCCCGCACCCTTGCGGTAGCACTGGAATGCGGCGGAACCGTTCGACGCCATTGCGTTGGTCGAAAGGAAGAATACGTTTCCGTAACCGCCGGTGGCGATAACCACTGCGTGTGCGCCGTGACGCTCGATTTCACCCGTAACGAGGTTACGTGCGATGATACCGCGAGCCTCACCGTTCTCGATTACCACGTCGAGCATCTCGTGGCGAGGATACGACTTCACGCTGCCGTTGTGAATCTCCTTGTTGAGAGCGGCATACGCACCGAGGAGCAACTGCTGACCAGTCTGACCGCGGGCATAGAAAGTACGCGAAACCTGCGCACCGCCGAACGAACGGTTGGCGAGCAAGCCGCCGTATTCGCGGGCGAACGGAACACCCTGAGCGACGCACTGGTCTATGATGAGGTTCGAAACCTCGGCAAGACGGTAAACGTTAGCCTCGCGAGCGCGGTAGTCGCCGCCCTTGATGGTATCGTAGAACAGACGGTAAACCGAGTCGTTGTCGTTCTGATAGTTCTTCGCAGCATTGATACCGCCCTGTGCGGCAATCGAGTGCGCACGACGCGGAGAGTCCTGAATGCAGAAAACCTTGACGTTGTAGCCGAGTTCGCCGAGCGAAGCGGCAGCGGATGCGCCGCCGAGACCCGTACCTACGACGATGATGTCGAGTTTGCGTTTGTTAGCAGGGCTGACAACCTTGATAGCCGCCTTGTGGTTGCTCCATTTTTGAGCCAACTCACCGGCAGGGATTTTAGAATCTAATTTCAGAGCCATATTGTTTTAATATTTTATTCGTTCAAAAAAATTCCGGAATTAAAGACTCAACACGAAGAACGTCAGAACCACGGCAGCGAAACCGAGGAAAACAAGCGTTGCAATGATGTTCGAGAGACATTTCAGACGCGGATACCAGGTGTCGTTAGCCCAACCTACGGTCTGGAACATCGACCATACGCCGTGGGTAAGGTGGAACCACAGAGCGACGAACCAGATGAGGTAGAGTACCACGTAATACCACTGCGAGAAAGTTTCGGCAATCAGGGCGACGCCGTTCGCCGACTCCTCGCCGAGCAACTCGACCAACTGCATCTTAGCCCAGAAGTTGCAGAGGTGCAGTACCAGACCGAGAGCGACGATGATGCCGAGGACGAGCATGTTCTTCGACGCCCAGTCCACACCCTTCTCGGTTACCGTAACGGCATAGCGGACGTTGCCGCGCGCCTTGCGGTTCTGAATCGTCAGGATGAAGGCATAAACGATGTGTACCACTACGCCCAGAGCGAGAACCAGCGTACCTGCGAGTGCATACCAGTTCGTTCCGAGGAACGCGCAGATTGCATCGTAGTTGAGACCGAACGGAGTGCTGCCCCACGCGTTGGCGATGGCAACCACGTTCATGGACATGTGGAAGAGGATGAAGAGTACGAGAAAGCATCCCGAAACGCTCATCACGAGTTTTCTTCCAAGAGATGAATTAGATAAAAAACAACCCATAATGTTTTGAAATGAATTTTAGTTATATTTATTTTGTAAAAAGATTTCGTTGTTTTTTGCGCTTACAAAGATAGTTATTGTTCGCGGAATAACAATAAATAGCAATACTTTTTACACTTTTTATGTTATTTGGGGATAAGACCGAAATCCGCCGCGCGGTACGCAGGCGCATCGCCGAACTGACTGCGGAGCAGCGTACCGCTAAATCGGCGTCGATAGAGAAGATGTTGTCGGATTGCGATGCGATACGCGGCGCACCGGTAGTGGCGCTTTACGCATCGCTTGCCGACGAGCCGCAGACACGAGGTCTGATAGAGAGTCTGAGCCGCACACACACGGTCGTACTGCCGCGCGTCGCGGGCGACGACATGGATTTCTACGAATATTCGCCCGAGCGGATGGCTGTCGGGGCATTCGGCATCGAAGAGCCTTCGGGCGACACCGCTTTGTCGCCCGAAGAGATAGACGTTATAATCATTCCAGCCACGGCATATACCGTCGGCGGCACAAGGCTCGGACGCGGACGCGGGTACTACGATCGCTACATGTCGCGCCGCGGATTCCGCGCGACGAAAATCGGCGTATGCTTCGCCGAACAGATTGTGGAGCACATTCCCGCCGAGCCGCACGACATCGCGGTAGACACGGTGGTGTCTGCATAGCGAGGCATATTCGTCCCTAACGACCTTAAATCCCTTAACGAGAAATCCCCGAGCCGGACAATGTCCGGCTCGGGGATTCGACGATAGGCATTCCTCCCCGCTACTTGTACTTTATCACGGAGCGGTCATCCACTTTGAGGTCGGCGATAGTCTGACCCGCCGCCAGCCACAAATCGGCAAGCGAGTTGCCCTGACAATGCAGTTTCGCGAGCGCACGGTTGGCACTGACATCGAGCGTCGTCAGACGGTTGTCGTTGCATACTAACTCTTTGAGCGACGGCATGTGGCTCACCTCGACAGCGGCTATGCCGGTATTGTCGCACGTCAGATACTCCATCTTCGTACAGCCGCCCAAATCGAGCGACGCGAGATTGTTGGCGCGGCAGTTAAGGCTTTTCATCTCCGGCATCATCGACACGTCGAGCGACACAAGACGGTTGGTCGAGCAGTCGAGGGTCTCCAAAGCGGTACATTTGTCGATAACCAGTTTCGATATGTCGTTACTGTGGCAGACGAGCATCGTCATCAACGGATTGTTCGACAAGTCGAGTTCGTTGAGCATATTTTCATAGCACTCCATCTGTTCCAACAGAGGCTGGTCGCTGACATCAAGCGTCGTCAGACGGTTCTGCTCGCAGCGGAGGTAGTTCACTTTCGCCAGCCCCTTGATGTCGAGCGATGAAATGGAGTTGCGGTGACACACCAAAGTCGTCATTGCCGTACATCCGCCGACATCGACAGTCGCGATTTCGTTCATCTCGCAATAGAAATGTTGCAGGCTCTTCATTCCCGAAACATCCATTCTGGTCAGTTTGTTGCGACCGCAGTTCAGGAATTCCAGACCCTTGCAAACATCCTTGACATTGAGCGACGTTATCTTGTTGTCGGAACAGATTATCGACGTGAGCGACGTACAGCCCTCGATATTGAGCGACGCGATTGCATTGTGGTCGCAAATAAGATATTTCAATTTCGCAAGTCCGCCGACATCGAGAGAAGTAAGTGCATTATACTCGCATTCGAGTTGAACGAGTTCGGAGAACCGCTCCACTCCGCGCAGCGACTTGATACCCGAGTCGGCGACATCGAGTTGCGTGATTCGCTTCGCCTCGTCGAGCGACAGACGCCCGTCGCCGTTCGCATCGTAATGACCGAGAATCAACTCCTCGAACGCGTCGTCGCCGAAATGAACGTATCCGTCGTCCGGCGCATCGCCCTCGGCATACTGGCGCACGACAATCGACTTTGTGCGGCTGTTGCTGCCGCGAATCGCCTTGATGTCGATAAGCCCCGAACGGGTGGCGCCGGTCCCGTTCTTCTCGACGGTAACCGTAAGCACATTACCGTCCTCCACGACGGCTATCCACGACGGATAGCCGTCGAGAAATATCCAGCGGTCGCCGTCGGTAGCGATTTTTACTGTCTTGGATTCTGCCTCCGCTTCGAATTCGAGCGTCAGCGGAGCGACGCTCAACATAATTTCGGTCGGCTGCTCCACATTGCTCTCCTTGTCGCATCCGATGAACGGAAATACCAGTCCGAACACCGCGCAGCATACGAAAATCCTATATAAAATATTGTATTTCATTCTATCTATCCGTTTTTATCCGTTCCGGATGCCGGCATCCGCACAATCGCGACACCGGCACCCAGACCAAAATTATCAATCAGTTTCCGTGTTATTCAGCCGATTCGTCCACGCAGCGTACCGCCAGACCCGAACCCCAGCCGTCGGCATCGGTCGTATTGTAGACATACGGAGGTACGATATGCAGACAGTAAGACGCTCTGGTAGCCTGTATTTCGCTTGTCCATATAAACGACTGCGAATTGTTGCGGTTTTGCGAATCGAGACTGTTTCCGCCGTATATCAACGCTCCCGTCTCCTGCGGATGCGCACTGCGGTAACCCTGCAACGGATACCAGTGCTGCTCACCCTTGGAATTGGAGAATATCAGACCCGGATACGGTTCGCGAACTATCGTATTGGAGTTGGTCAATACTCCGAAGAAGTTGTTGCGCGGCACACGGTATCCCGGAGGACACGGGTCGTAGTTTGTCTTGCGGAACGGCTTCCACAGACTCCACTCGTCCTCGGAATTCACATAATTCGGGAACTCGCCCTCGGCAAGCCAGATTACGCCGTTCGACGTGGTGTTGGCTGCGAGAAAATACATCGGATTAGCCGTTGCGAAAGCGACTGTACCATTATCCTTCGTACCGCACTCCGACCGCCATTTCGCCTGTGCATACTTGGTGTTGCAAACGGTGTAACTGCTGCCGTTGGCGAATCGGGTCTCCTTGGTTTCGCACTCGAATCCGCAGATGAACGGGTCCTTGCGTCCCCACTGGTACAGCAGACCGTAAGTCTCGACTCCTCCGTTAATCGCCGCGCTCGTCGCGCCGAGGTTGCGGTCCATGCAGAAATATCCCTCCTGATTATTGTATATGGAGTTCTCGTAGTCCATCATCGCAGGTTCGTCGGTCATCCATATATGCCAACTCCAAACGATATTGCCCGCGGCATCGAACGCCGCGATAAGGGCGTTGCCCTTGTTCGCCGTTGCCGTGAACGAAATCACGCCGTCGGCATACCTGACGTCCGACACGAGCAGATTCTCGTTCGACTCGCCCACCTTCGATACCCACAGCCAGTCGGCGGAAGCGATGTTCCCGACAGCAGTACCGTCGGTAAGCGTGGTTTCGAACGAATACTTGCCGTCGCCGTGAACCATATAGCAGTTCGCCCAGCCCATGATGCTCAGGTTGCCCTCCGCATCGCCGCCCGACTGCCATTCGATATTGCCGAGCGAAACCGTTTCGTTGCGGGCGATGTTCGCCGCAGGAATCTGGTACGACACGCGCTGTCCCTTGATATTGGTAAGTATGAGGGTGAATCCCTTGTCATAGTTCGCGACCGGCAGAACGAATACGAAATCCCTGCCACCGACAATCGAGACTCCGCCGCCGCAATCCAGCGTCGCGGTTTTCGACGCATCCGGAGCCATCGACACCGTGAAATCGTTTCCGTTCATCGCAACGTCGGCACGACCCGCAATGCGCTGGTCGCCGTTGCTTTGGAGTATCAGCGAACGCAGCGAATGCGCACCTGCGACACGGATTTTGCCCGCGCCGGCGATATGTTTGAACGTCAGTTCCTTCGACGTCGAATATGCGACTGCGGGATTGACCGAAGCGAGCGTCGCTTCACTCGAATAAGAAGCCGGAATCTCGACCTTTACCAGACTGCCGTTCAGACCGGCGAAAGTCGAAGCCGGCGAAACGGCATAGTACACATCGGCGGCAGCGACGGGACCGAACATGCCGACAGCCGTATTTTCGCCCGACATGAGCAGAGCCGGCGCACCGTTCACGCTTATTATCGAACCTGCGTTCCACGTAGGCAGAGTACCTCCGGCGGACGCCTCGAACGAACATGCGATTTGCACGGGAGCCTCCGCGTCGGCGACATACTCGATATTGCGCGTCGTGGACGAGCCGCGGACGATTACGACATTATCGAGCGTTGCAGTCATTATACCGGTCTCCGTATCGTGGATTATCATCGTAAGACTGCCGTAATCGCCGGCAGGCAGACACACATCCACCGACGATGCGGCTGCACCGAGAGCGATTCCATCGCCCAAATCGACTGAAAGCGCAGGCGAAGCGTCGGCACCCATGACGACCTCAGGCTCCTCGGGGAACATGAGGTCTATAGAGGCGTTGCCCGAAATCTTTTCGCCATTGCCCACCATCACCTCTATCTTGGTTACGGTCTTGTCGCCAGTCAGCAAAAGACGCAGACGTCCGAACGTATTGTAGAACATCAGCGTTTCGCTGCTGCCCGAAGCGACCATAGGACCGAAGTCCGCGGCAGATGCGGTGCGTACCGTCGGAACGGTGAATGCCAGTACGGTCTCGCCCACCGAAGCACCGGTCGGAACACCGTATGCTCCGCAATATTTATCGGATTTGACCACACCGTCTATACGTGCGATGCCTGCATTCGACTCGACGGCAAGCGCATATTCGATGCCGTTGACAAAAACCTTCTCTCCGTCGACCCATTTTCCGCCGTCCTCCTTGACCGCGGACAGCGACACCCGCGATTCCGGAGCGGGTTCGGGACCATTCTTTTCGCACGACGCGACGAGCACCAGCGATGCCACGACGAGTGCATAAACCAAACGATTGAATTTCATAAATAAACTAATAATATGTAAGTAAATGTGGATTTTAATTGCCGAATCAACATAAAACGACACTTATAAATACCGTTTCTAAACTGACGCAACTTTATAAACCGCGGTAAAGATACGCTTTTTTTTCATGAAAACCGAACTTCGGAACCCGAAAAATGGAATTTTTATGCAACCGAATCCGAAATCCCCCTTCTATGCACGCAAGAGGTCGAAATCGGGCAATAACTTTAATGCCATTAAGATAAAAAAACGTCGACAAAACTAAAATTTTTGAAAAATTATTATGTAATATACATATTTTTAACTACTTTTGCAAATAATAATGAGCGAAACATCTCTTTTTAATACATATTTTATGAAAACAACAGTCCTCAGAGCATTTCGGACGGGATATTGCGGATATTCCGCTCCGACACTCAAACAAATCGGCATCCATGCCGAACACGGATTCGCGGGCAGTTTCGGAAATGCCGGTTTGCCGGGCGAAGACCCAGATTCCAACGATTACGGCGACCTCTAAAAACTGATGACCATGAAAAAATTATTCAATTCCATTATGGCTGTCGCAACGATTGCCGCCGCCATCACAGCATGCACCAAAGAGGATGTCTCCAATATCGGCACTCCTGCCGAGTTCAAGATAGCGGTTACCGCCGAAGCGGACGCTACCAGAACCTATTACGACGAGGCGCAGAAACAGATGAACTGGAATGCCTCGGGCGAGAAACTGAAAGTGTTCGAGTACAACAAATCGGAGTGGGATTTCAAGGCATACACCACTTCGGGTTACGAACTCGATGGTCGTTCCGCCAAATTCTCGGTATCCGTCTACGGTTCGGCATCTACCGAAGGATTCATGTACTCGGCAATCTATCCTGCCGCCAACTACATCGAGTTCAGCAATTCGAACCGCAAGGCATTCAAGATTCAGGTTCCGTCGGCACAGACTCCTGCCGAAAGCAGTTTCGACCCTAATGCCGACCTGCTGTTGGCGAAGCCGATAGACCTCGCGGAGCGTCCGTCGGAACTCACGTTCCAGTTCCACCGTGTAGCCGCTCTGGCTAAAATGACGCTCAAAGGCATCGCGGCAGGCGAGAAGATAGAGAAGATAGAACTTACCGCCTCGCAGCCTCTGGCAGGCGTTCTGGTCGCCGACCTCTCGACCGGCAAACTGACCGACGCAGCAGTTGCCGACGGCAAAGGATTGACGTTGACAATCAATGATTTCGTCGCTACGGGCGAAGATGCCGTCTGGTTCACTGCGCTGCCTTGCACGCTCGGCGCGGACGACACGCTGACCGTAACCGTCGAGACCGACAAGGCGACTTACGAAAAGACCGCCGTATTCACCGCCGACAAACCGTTCGCGCTCGAATCGGCAAACATCACGACATTCGGCGTAACCGAAATGAAGCGTTCCGAGAAGGCGCAGGCAAAGACATACACCAAACTCACCGATGTGTCGCTACTCAATGCGGATGACCAACTCATTCTCGTATACAACAGCAACGGCACCAACTACGCATTGGCAAAGAAACTGTACAGCGACGGTTCGTTCGACAAAACGGCAGTAACCGTTACCAACAATCAAATCGGCACTATCGGCGAGAATGTAGAGATTATCACTCTGCATGACGGTAAAACCGAAGGGACGTTCCTGTTCGAGTTGAGCGACGGTTCATACCTTAATATTTCCGGATACAAATTCGAGAAAACGGACGTTGCATCGGCAGATTCATGGCAAATAACATTCGGTTCGTACGGCAAGATTACCGTAAAGGATGTAACCACTACTTCGAGTTATAACGGTATCAAATACGATGATGACGAAGTGTTGGGATTCATTTGCGACAGTCCGAACAGTTACTATACCTATGATATTACCGCCATTTACCACTGCGCGATAGGTACGCCTAAAACCGCTCTCGCCACTCCGGCGAACCTCGCGGCAACGGCGGCAGGCAATATCGTAACCGTAACTTGGAGTGCTGTCGAGGGTGCTGCGGACTACACCGTAACATGCGGCGGCGAAAGCAAAACGGTAGCCGAAACGACTGCGGAGTTCACTTTGGAATACGATAAATCCTACGAAATCTCCGTGGTAGCCAATCCTGCCGACACTTCCATCCATAAGGTTTCGGCAGCCGCAACGGCAAGCGTTACGACCGAAAAAGATCCGTCAGGCGAAGTTCCCGGCGGCGACAAGGAAGAGACATTGGTATTCCCTATCGACGGCGCGACATCGGGCAGAATAGGCACCATAGAAGGCAAGAATTTCACGCTTTCGAGTTCCAATGCCGAATGGCACTCCGATGGTCTCGGTATCAAAATGAGCAGCAGCAATTCCATCACATTCAAGCCCGCAAACGGCAAGACGATTACCAAAATCGAGATTACCGCAGCAAACGGAAAGTATTTCAAGGCGCGCGCCGACGAAGGCAGCCTCGACAACAACCAGAGCGCAGGCGCGACATCGGTATGGACGGGTTCTGCCGCAGTAAGCGTAACCTTCACGGCAACCGGATTCTCCATTATCGGTCAGGTCAAGGTTACCTGCGAATAACCGGCAGCCATACGGCTTCATACAAAACACCCGCACCATTTATCGTGGTGCGGGTGTTTTTCTTTAATGACCCGAACGACCCTAACGACTTTAAGGACTTTAAAGACTCTAATGATTTTAATGACTTTAACGCCCCTATCGCCTTAAAGCCCCCAATCGCCCTAATTCCTCCTGACGATTACCGAAGCATCGTCGATTTGCAGGTCGGCGATTTCCTGATTCTGCCCGAGAACGACCTCTGTCAGCGGATTGTTGCGCAAATCGAGTTTAGTTAATTTGGCATTATATCTCAAATCTATTACCTTCAAAGAGTTATTGCTGAAATCGGCAGATGTGATATTACGGAAATATCTTATACCCGCTATTGAAACGATACCGCAGCCGCTACACTCGATTTTCTTCACCTTTTCCGCCTCTGCCGGAGAGACTTTGCCATTGGCGTTGTCATCGCAAAGTTCCAACATTTTCTGCTCGAATGTCTCGTCATAGAAATGAATCGGTCCGTTTTTCGGAATATTGTTATCGTCATACTGCCGCACCTCGACCGGAAGAGTTCTGCTGTATCTTCCCTTTGCAGCCTTAATGTCGATACGGGCATAACGGGACATTTCTCCTAATAAAGGTTCAACAGAGATTTGCAATCCGTCGTCTGTACGTTCGATGTTTACCCAAGAACCATTTTCATCTCCCGACACCGAGAACGACCATTCGGCAGCCTCCTCGACCGACACCTTGACATCGCCCGTTTCATGGCGGTCGTTGAACTCGAACTCGGCAGGATTTACCGACATTTTCAGCCCTATCGCGGGCTGGTCTTCCTTCTTGTCGTCGCAGCCGACTGCGAAAGCGAGCAGTACGGCAGCCGTGGCAAAAGCCATCGAAAATCTTTTCATATTATGATTCGTTTTATGTTCATCACTCTTCGGACTCCTCCGCCGCAGGCAGACTTTTGGCGGTCTTGATACCGAGTTTGCGGATACTTTCAGCCTTCGACAGCACGTTGCCGCGCCCCGTCGAGAGTTTGGAATAGGCATCGTCATACTTCTTCGACGCCTTCTGCAATGCCGCGCCGACATCCTCCAAATCGCCTACGAAACCGGCGAGTTTGTCGTACAGTCTGCCCGTCTCCTCGGCAATCTTCAACGCATTCCGGTTCTGCTTGTCGCGCGTCCAGAGTTGGTACATCAGTTTCAGCACCGACATGAGGTGCGTCGGACTGACTATGACCACCCGTTTGTCGTAGGCATACTGCCATACGCCCGCATCCGCCTGCATCGTAGCCATATATGCGCTCTCGTTCGGCACGAACATCATCACGAAATCCGCCGCATCGGCGACGAAATCGTCGTAACGCTTGCCCGAAAGTTCGTCGATATGCCGTCGCACCGACAACAGATGCGCTTTGAGCGCACGCTCGCGCGACGCTTCGTCGGCGGCACTCACGTAATCGGTATATGCCGTCAGCGACACCTTGGAATCGATGACGATATTTTTGCCCTCGGGCAGATAGAATATCGCATCGGGACGCAGCCGGTTGCCCTCCTCGCCGACGATTCTCGTGCCGTCGGTATTGGTCGTAGCCTGCAACGAATAGTTTACGCCCTCTTCGAGACCCGACCGTTCGAGAATCTGGCGCAGCACCATCTCGCCCCAGTCGCCCTGAACCTTGCTGTTGCCGCGCAGCGCGCCCGTCAGTTCCTTCGCCTCGCGACCGATGGTGGTATTGAGTTCCGTCAGCAGGCGCAGGCTCTCTTTCAGCGACTTGACCTCGCCGACCTCGCCAGTATAGCAGTCGTGTATCGTCTTGCGCAGCGTTTCGACATTCTCCTTGAACGGATTCAGTATCTCCGCCAGACGCGATTCGTTCGCCTCCTTGAACGCCTTCGACCGCTCGTCGATTATCGTCGAAGCGATTTCGCGAAAGGCGAGTTCCGAATCCTTGCGGATTTTGGCTCTCTCCTCGCTCTCCTGCCGCAACTGCTCCTGCAACCGTGCGTTCTCGCTCCGCAAATCGGCAAGATTCGAGCGCACGGACGCCGCCTCGCCGCGCAAGGCATCGCGCTCGGCAGCCGCCGCACGACACTCGTTCTCCTTCGCCGCAAGCAGCGTCTCCGCAGCCACGGTGCGTGTCCGCGAGAACAGATAGCCGCATACCGCCCCTACGACGATTCCCAAAACTGCAACTCCGAATATCAATAAAGTATCCATGCCCAATCCGCTTTTTACAAATATAGTGTTTTTTGGCTATTACATACAATTTTACCAAACTAAAATATATATCATACAAATTTTCGTCATCCTGAGCGTAGCGAAGGATCTTTTCAAACCATACAGATTCTTCGCTGCGCTCAGAATGACGCAAGGCATCAAATCATTCTTTACTTACTATAACTCCTCGACTATTTATAATAACGCATCCGCCTCGTCATCGAGTATGCGGCGTTTGATTTCCGTTCCCCAATAGTAGCCGTGCATCGACCCGTCGGCACCGACCACGCGATGACACGGGACTATCAGTCCTATCGGATTAGCCCCGACAGCCTGCCCGACGGCTCTCACGCCCATTCCTGCCGAACGTCCGACACGGCGTGCCAACTCGCCGTAACTGATTCTCTCTCCGCGAGGAATATTCAGCAGTTCGCGCCACACCCCGCACTGGAATTCCGTTCCGACCAGACAGATACGCTCGGCAACCGCGCCGTCGTAACGTTCGGGCGCGACGGTTTCGCGGAACGTCGATTTGCGGAAACGGCGTTTCATGTCGGCGACCGCGCTTTCGCGCGAATCGAGACACAAGCCGAGGTAGCACAACCCGTCCTCGCACCACGCTTCGAGCGCCTCGGCATACGGCGTCGCGACGAAGGCATACTCTATCGCCTTGTCGAACCCGTTTCGGTTTACTGTGGTTATCTTCATAACAATAGTCATTCTGAGCGAAGCGAAGAATCTGTTTTCTCCAAGCAATAGATGTTTCGCTACGCTCAACATGACGAATTGACATATATCGCTCAGTCAGGCAATGTCTGATGTTAATAATAGCATAAAAATGGCAGGCTCTCCGCGAGTCTGCCATACATTCTGTCAAAAGTCTGCACCCGCCGCGGATTACTCCTCGACATCGGTATCCGGCACGAGAATACGACCGCAATACTCGCAGACGATAAGTTTCTTTCCCTGACGGATATCGGACTGACGCTGAGGCGGGATGCGGTTGAAACATCCGCTGCACGCGTCGCGCTTCACCGTAACCACCGCAAGTCCGTTGTGAACCTTGCTGCGGATGCGGTTGTAGGCGCTGAGCAGGCGTTCGTCGATTTTGGCTTTCGCCGCATCGCCCTGCGCCGAGAGTTCCTCGATTTGAGCCGCGGTTTCGCCCTCGATGCTCTCCAATTCGGTCTTCTTGGCGGTAAGGTCTACATTGCGTTCAGCCAGCAGGGCATCGGTCGATTCGAGCGAAGCCTTCTTGGCCTTGATTGCACCGGCATACTCTTTCAGACGCTTCTCGGCGAGAGTAATCTCCAACTGCTGGTACTCGATTTCCTTCGAAATGGCGTCGAACTCGCGATTGTTGCGGACATTGTTCTGCTGCTCGGTATACTTCGCTATCTGAATCTGCGCCTGGTCGATTTCGCGCTTACGCTGCTTGGTAAGGTTGTTGAGTTCCTCGATTTCGGCATTGATGTTCGCGATGCGGGTTTGGAGACCTGCGATTTCGTCCTCCAAATCCTCTACCTCCAACGGCAGTTCGCCCTTAATCTTGTTGATTTCGTCAATCTGGGAGTCGATTTTCTGCAACTCGTAGAGTGCCATTATCTTCTCGTACATCGAGTAATCCACCTCCGATGTTTTCTTCTGTGTAGCCATATATCGTTCGTTTGTTTATTTACAACTTTCGGGCGTCCGCCGCCAAAATATCCGTATCGCACACGACACCACGGCATTACAAGCAGTAATGCACGGGGTTTTCCGAATGCGCGCTCTTGTGGAGCGCAAAGTTAGTGATTTTTTTCGACAAAACATCAAATAAAATCCGAATTGCGCAAAATTCGCTCTCATAATGTCCTATATCCGCCACGACGAACTCTCCGGACGGCGCGAAAAAGTCGTTGTATTTGAGGTCTGCCGTTATGTAGATGTCGCATCCCGACGCCCTCGCCTCCTCCATGAGCGACGCTCCCGCGCCGGTACACAACGCCACTTTCGATACCGTATCGCGCACAATCGCGCTATGGCGGATGACCTCAACGCCGAATACCGAACGGATTTTCGCCATGAACCCGCCTACCGGCACAGGTTTGGGCAGCACGCCGACCACCCCGAATCCCGCCGCACCGCCGTACTCCCTGCCCGACGGCTGCAAAACCGCCATATCCCGCAGACCGAGCATCCCGCCGACACACCAACTCATGCCGCCGCGTACCGAATCGAGATTGGTATGGCAGGCATACAGCGCGATATCGTTCTTTATCGCGCGCTCGACGCAGCGTTCGACGACGGAAGCCGAATTGAGCCGTTTGAGCGGATGAAATATTATGGGATGATGCGTAACTATCATCCCGCAGCCGAGCGCGACCGCCTCGTCCACGACCTCCTCCGTAACATCGACCGCCAGCAGTATGCCGCCGCGCAGTTCGTCGCCTGCGCGACCGACCACAAGCCCCGAATTGTCGTAGGATTCCTGCAACGAGAGCGGAGCGAAATCCTCTATTATGCGTGCAACATCGCCTATCGTCATAGTCATTAGATTAAAGTCATTAAGGTCGTTAAAGTCTTTAAGGACCTTAACTAAAACAGTGTCTGTTCGTAGAACGGCAGCGGGCGTTCCTCCTTTGCCGGCGCAGGCTGCTCCGCCGAATCGCCGACCGTCTTTTCGGCAGTTTCCGACGGCTCGGCACTCTCCGCGTCCGCCTTCGCAGCCTTGCGACCGCGTCCTGACTTCGGCTTCTCTGGCTCGGCGGCAGGTTCGTCCGCCGCATCGTCGCCGTCGATTATCGTCGCGCCCTCTTCGCCGCCGATTTGCTCGCGCACCTGCAAGAGCATCGCTTTCAGCCGTTGCAGACGGTCGAGCAGTTCGACATCGCGCGGAACCGACTCGTCGGTATGGCGGCGCGTCTTCAACGCGCGTCGTGCGCCGTCGAGCGTCATTCCCCGCTCCTTGACGAGGTGGTAGATGAGTTTCAGCGTCTCGACATCCTCCGGAGTGAACATTCTGTTGCCCTTCTTGTTGCGCTTCGGTTTGAGAGCATCGAACTGCTCGCCCCAATACCTTATCAGCGACTGTCTGACGTCGAACATTTCAGCCACTTCGCCCATCGAATAAAAGAGTTTTTCCGCCATCTTACATATTCATTATTCTCAAAGAGTTCGGATACATGTTGTTTACCCTCGCCCCGATACGTTTCACAAATCCCAACGGCAGTCCGCCGCACTCGACCAGATTCACGCCCTCGGCGAACCTCTCCGCCGCCACGTCGCGCTTGCGCAGATAGTCCAGTGCCTCCGCCTCGCCGAGTTCGGCGCAGGCGACCGCCGAACGGTTCAGCCCGCAATACTGCGACAAAGCCCAGTCGGGCTTCAACCGTCCCTTGAATATCTGTCCCATCGCCACTCCCGAATATATCACGGTGAGCGACTCGGCGAGCAGCCTTACGTCGTCGTACCGCGACGACCGGTAGCCGTATATCGTGTCGCCCGCCGACGCGAACCGCATCTCCTGCGGCTCCGCGACCCACCGCGACAACTCCGCGCGGTCTGCCGGCGCGACATCGTTCATAATCCGTTTGCGCGGCTTCGGAACCGAAGTCCTCACCGAAGCGTCGAACGACTTGCGCACGACCGCCGCGAAAAATCCCTCCGACTCGGTACGGTGCGGCATGAAGCGGAACGTCCTGAAATCGCCGACCGTCGAAGCGGCAATGCCCCAGCCGCCGTCAATCGCTATCTCCTCCGTAGCCGCCGTTTCGTCGCCGAACTCCTCGGCGAACGACCGCAGCACACCCTCGTTTTCGGTCGTATTGAAGGTACACGTACTGTAAATCAGCAATCCTCCCGCACGCAGCGACCGCCACGCCTCGCGCAGTATCGACATCTGCCGCTCGGCGCACAGACGCACATTGTCGGCACTCCACTCCGCACGCGCCGTCTCGTCCTTGCGGAACATGCCCTCGCCCGAACACGGGGCATCCACCGCCACTATGTCGAACCACCCCTCAAATGCCGCCAACGCCTTCGGGTCGCAGTTGGTAACCACCGTATTTCCCATGCCCCACTTGCGCACGTTGTCGGCGAGAATGTTCGCCCTATTGCGCACATACTCGTTGGCTACGACCAGTCCGTCGCGCCCTGCGGCGGTGGAATATATCGTGGTCTTGCCCCCCGGTGCGGCACACATGTCGAGTATCCGCCTGCCCTCGGTCGGTTCGTTGCGCAGCAGATAATCGATGAACTGCGAACCAGCCTCCTGCACGTAATACGCGCCGGCATGGAACGCCGTGTCGAGCGTAAACTGCGGGCGACGGTCGAAATAACGCCCGCAGCGGCTCCACGGAACGTCGCGGTCTCCCAATACGGTGCGGCATTTCGCGGGATTCGCCCTCACGGACACGGGCGGCACGCCGTCGAGAGCGGCGAACAGAGCCTCCGCCTCGGCGTCTCCGATTTCGCGACGCATCCTCTCCTCGAATTCAGCAGGCAGCGGCATCATACGCGGCTATTTTTTCTGCGACAGGCGAATCTGCTCCAACCGTTCGTACAGACCGGCAAGCACCGATTCGTTCTCGACGAAATCGTCCTTGTCCTTGTCGATGACGAATATCTCGCCGTCGTATCCGTTGTCTATCCAGTCGTTGTACTTGTCGTTGAGCCGTTGCAGATACTCGCTGTCGATGTTCTGCTCGTAATCGCGACCGCGGCGGCGTATCTGCGACACCAGCGTCGGTACGCTCGCTTTCAGATATATCAGCAGGTCGGGCTTCGGAATCAGATTGGACGAAATGTCGAACAGTTTCATATACGTTCCGAAATCGCGGCTCGACATCAGCCCCATCTGATGAAGGTTGCCCGCGAAGATGTGGGCGTCCTCGTAGATGGTTCTATCCTGAAAGATATGTTCCGAGCCGTCGGAGAGCATATTCATGGTCTGCTGGATTCGGCTGCCGAGGAAATAGACCTGCAACTGGAATGCCCAGCGGTTCATGTCCTCGTAGAAGTCGTTTATGTACGGATTGTCCACGTCCTCGTAATAGGCTTTGGCTCCGTAGCGTTCGGTCAGTATCTCGGTTAGCGTCGTCTTTCCGCTTCCGATATTTCCTGCAATGGCGATATACATGATGAGAGGTTTTGTGTTATTGTTGTTTCGGATGAATCTGGGTTTTAGTTGAAGTAGTCGCCCACCTTGGCGATAGCCGACGGCATGGCGAACACCACCACACGGTCGTAGGCGTTGATTTGCGTGCTGCCCGACGCGATGAACACCTTGTCGCCGCGGACGATGCCGCCTACGATGACATCCTCGGGCAACCCCATCTCGCGGACGGTGCTTTTCGTCGCCGGCGAGTTCGGCTTGACGATGAATTCGAGCACTTCGGCATCGCTGCCCGTCAGACACTTGATTGCAAGCACGTCGGTGGACATCGTGAAACGGAAGATGTTCGACGCCGTAATCATCTTCTTGTTGATTATGGTATCGACACCGACGCTGTCGGCGAGATTGATATAGTTGAGATTCTCGACCTCGGCGATAACCTTCTTCACGCCCATGCGCTTGGCGAGCATCGCCGTAAGAATATTCGTTTCGCTCCGACCCGTAACCGCCACGAAAGCGTCCATGTTCGACAGACCCTCCTCCATCATCGCCTCGGTGTTGCGACCGTCCTCGTTGATGATGAGCGTCTTGTCGAGCGTTTCGGCAAGCCGGTACGCCTTGTCGGCATTATAGTCGATGAGTTTGATGTTCACATCGTTCTGCAACTCGGTAGCGATTCTCACGCCGATGCGCGAGCCGCCGAGAATCATCATGTTCTTGATGCGCACGTTGCCCTTGCCCGACAACGCCATCACTTCGCCCGCAGCGTCCTGACGGGCGATGATGTAGACCATGTCGCCGACCATGAACGTTTCGCTGCCGCGCGGAATTATCGTGTCGCCGTCGCGCGAAATCGCCACGGTGCGGTAGTCGAGCATCTCCTCCTCGCTGAAACCGTCGAGCGAACGTCCCACAAGAGATGAATTGGGTTCGAGACGGAATACCACCAGCGACAGTTTGCCGCCCGAAAAATCGACATACTCGGTCGTCGCGGAGTGTCCCAGAAGATTGATGACCTCGCGTGCGGCGACCTTTTCGGGATAGAACAGATAGTCGATGCCCATGTTGATGAACATCTCCTTGTTGTTCGGTTCGAGATACTCGTTGTTGTCGATGCGGGCGATGGATTTCTTCGCGCCCAACTGTTTCGCCATGATTGCCGACAGGATATTGTCGTTCTCGGTGTGGTTCACCGCGATGAAAAGGTCGCACTTGCGCACCGAAGCCTTGCGCAGAACGGCGAACGTGGTCGAATCGCCCTCGACGGTAATGACATCGGCGAGGCTGCCCACCTCGGCGAGCAACTTGGGGTCGGAATCGATTACCGTAATATCGTGTCCGTTTCCGCTCAACATCTGCGCCAGATGGTTTCCCATCTCTCCGACACCTGCAATAACGATTTTCATAGGCTTCACAATCCATTATCCGACGGGACGACCGCATCCGCGATGAATCCTGCGGGCAAAATTTTTGCAATTTATTTCACAAATGTATAAATTTGTAGCAACAATTCAAAATGTCGCCGACCAAGCGGCATTAAAACACCGAAAAAATTATGGCTCACTGGTTGATAGTACTGCTTTTCTCGATAGCCGCCGTCGCACTGTTCGTCATCGGCATGTCGCTCACGCTCATGATTAAGGGACACAACATCGACTCCGAAATCTCCACCAACAAGGACATGCAGAGGCTCGGCATCAAGTGCGCCGTGCAGGAGAGCCGCGAGGATTCGGGGCAGACCGACTGCAACAGCGTATGTTCGGGCAACTGCTCCGCGTGCGACATCGAACACAAATAAAACAAGCAATAACCAAACCTGAAATAAAATGAAAAAAATCCTTACGCTTCTTTTTGCGCTGGCATTCGCCGGCAGCGCAGGCGCGCAGACGCAGAACCCGCTTCCTCTGAACATCTACTCCGGAATCTGGAAAGCCGGACACGTGCAGGGCATCGCGGTGGACACCGAGCGCAAGCACATGTACTTCTCGTTCACGACGATTCTCGTCAAGACCGACATGGCGGGCAACGTCGTCGGCACGGTAACGGGACTTCTCGGACACCTCGGATGTCTGGAATTCAACGACGAGGACGGCAGGCTCTACGGTTCGCTCGAATACAAGAACGACTCGATAGGCAAAGGCATCCTCAAACGCGAAAAATCGGACAAACAACTCGAAGATGCGTTCTACGTAGCGATTTTCGACGTCGATAAAATCACGCGCGAGGGCATGAGTGCCGAGAAGGACGGCATCATGACGACGGTGTATCTGCCGACGGTCCTCGAAGACTACAAGGCGCAGGTGCCGACCGTACTCGGCAAGCAGACCGACCACCGTTTCGGTTGCAGCGGCTTCGACGGCATCACGTTCGGTCCGGCATTCGGCAAGAGCGACGGTCGCCGCTACCTGACGGTAACCTACGGAATTTACAGCGACACGAAGCGCACCGACAACGACTATCAGGTCGTACTGCAATACGACACCCGCAAGTGGTCGAAATACGAGAAGCCGCTTTCGCAGGATTCGATGCACAGCAACGGACCGGCGAAACCCGACGGACGTTATTTCGTATTCACGGGCAACACGTCGTGGGGCATTCAGAACCTCGAATACGACGCCGAAACAAACCTTTGGTTCATGGCAGCCTACAAGGGCAAGAAGAAGGAGTTCGCCAACTTCGGAATCTTCGTCATCGATGGTTCGAAAGCTCCTGTGAAACAGGCATTGAGAGGTGTCGAATATATGAAGAAGGCTCCGGTACTGTCGCTTTTGGAGAAGGGCGGACGCGATCCGAAATATCCCGACGTGCGCGGCTGGAAATTCAAGTACGGCACGACGGGCTTATGCTCGCTCGGAGGCGGACTGTTTTACATCTCGCACAACGGCAAGAACGAGCAGGGACAGTTCTGCAACGCCAAACTCTACCGCTTCGTCGGCACGGAGGATACGGCATTCGAGCCGGTAAAACTGATGATAAGATAGATGTTTCTTTCGGAAACGGACGGGCGGCATTTCATAGTGCCGCCCGTTTCTTTAAGGCTTTTAACAAAGCAGTGCGAAGATGTACGGTGCGACGATTGCGACAACTAATGACACAACTATATATACCGTTATCGCCTTTGCTCCGCGGACATTGCAGGAGGTCGAGAACGCGTTGTAGTTCCACACGTAAAACAGAATCAGCCACACGAGCGACCACACCGCAAACAGCAAAAGCGGCACCACAGGCAGTGTGTCAATAATTGACACAAAGGACGGGTCGAGGGCGGCATCAGCAACTGTTTTCAGCATATCCGCAACCGCAGGAATCAGCATAGGCACGATTATCGGCAGCAACAGGAGTTGTGCGAATGCCGTCGTGCCGAGAATATCGACGACACGGATTTTGGAGTGCGACATGACGAGTCCGCAACAGTACAGCAGCAGAGCCGGCAGAAGCCACATGACGACATGAACCAGTGCCGCCTGCCACAGCAGCATGCCGTCGGGCTTGTACGTGATATGGACGTATCCGTCCATGACATATCCGTTGCCGTAGAGCAACACTATCTCCGAGATAATGAATATCAGTCCCCACACGAGGGATTTCGTTCCGGCGATGTAGCGGAACGGGTTAAAGAGTCTGTCCATCTTGTTCAAGTTTATTTATTGCGGTTATAATTTCGTCGAGTTTGTTTCGCACCGTAGGATAACTGAGCGACAGCAGCGAAGCCATCTCTTTGAGCGAGCCGCTGCATTTCACGAATTCGAGGATGAACGCCTGCGCATCGGGAGGCAGCCTCAATATCACGGGCAGAGGATAGTCGCCCGATACGGTCGTTCCGCATTCGGTGCAGAACAGACTGCGAACCCTCAATTCGCCGGCGCATGACGGGCATTCGGCAGGGAAAATCTTTTTCATTGTGATTTTGTTTAATGCTTACACAACAAAAGTAATACATTTCTTTAATAAAATCAAAATAAATTTTGATTTTATTAAAGAAGACAGATGTTTTTTTGCGAGGGGGGGGGCAAGGGGAATAGGTAATATAGGTAGTATAGGGGGCAACCTATTATACCTGTTACCCCGCACGCGGGCGACGATTTTGGGCGGAAGAGGCGAGCCAAACAAAAAATCCGTCCCGCCGCAGTTTGCGGCAGGACGGAATATCGTTCATGCGCGAAAGACGCGCTCTATATCCGGATTAGAAATACTTGACACTGTTATCCTTCACGTCAGCCATCTCCTGAACGGCGAACATCGCACGGCGCATGGACATATCCTCGGTCTGCGCCTGCATCTTCACGCGTTCAGCCTCGGTAGTCTGCGCATCGTCGGCAGCGACCTCGTCCACAACGAATACGAACACGCCGCCATTGCCCTTCACCGGTGCGGAGAGCGTGCCGGTCTTGTCAGCCGGAACGGCAGCGATAGCACCCAACAGGCGTGGTTCAACACCGATGCCCTGAACATAGTATGCACCGAGTTTCGCATTCTCGAAGGTGTTCACCTTGACGCCAGCGCTCTCGGCAACCTCGTCGATAGTCGCACCCTGCATCTTGGCTGCAATCTGCTCGAACTTCTTGTCGCGGAGCAGGGCGGTGCGAATCTGGTTGGAAACCTCGCCGACCTCCTTGTACTCCTTATCGTTGATAGCCGTAACGACTGCGACTACATAATCCTTGCCCACATTGAAGATGTCCGAAACATCGCCGACCTTGGCGTCATTGACCCAGCGGACAACTTCGAGCGAACTGTCCAGACCGCGGACCGCACGCTCGCCGCGCTCGACGTTCATCACGCGAGGCGACAACGAACGCTCGTTAGCCGTTTCGTTGAACTTCTCGACCGAACCCTTGGCATTGACCGCGAACAGGCTCGCCTCATTGTGTACCGAACGCTTGGTTGCAGCCGAAGCCTCGACAGGATATGCGAGGGTCGCAATCTGCATGTGCTTCTGAACCTTGCCGGTATTCACTACCTTCATCAACTGGATAACGTTTCCGTAGACAATCTTCACGATTTCGCCGCGGCGAACGCCCGTAAGCGCGTCGGCGAACTCCGGAGCAAGCGACGAGAACGGAACGGTTCCGATTTTGCCGCCCTCGGCAGCAGTCTCGGCAATCGAGTTGGCAACCGCGAGTTGCGCGAAATCGGCACCCTTGCGAGCCGCGGTGAGCAGGCTGTCGGCAAGTTTGTCGTCGGTATACGAAAGTACGATATGCTGCAATTCGAGCGAATCAGGCACATTGCGCACCTCTACGACGCGCGACGCCTTCCACTCGTTGTTCACGAGTTCCGGACCGAACATCTTGCCGGCGTTGAGAGCCTTGGACTCCTCCTCCGGAAGTCGGGCTGCGGTGATGAAGTTCCCCGCAATCGAAGCGCGGCGGTTTTCGCGAACGAAAGCCTTGATGTCGCCGGTTGCGGCGAAAGTCTCGGCAGCAGCCTTTGCCTCCGCCTCGACAGCAGCCTTGTCGGCGTCGGTCGGCTCCACGTCGAACACCACGTAACTTACCGTGCGGTAAGGCAACTGCTTGTAGAGCGACTTGTGGTCGTTATAGTAGTTCTTGATTTCGCTGTTGCTTACCGTAACAAGCGAATCGGCAACCGTGTTGTAGCGGCAAAGCGCGTAGCGACCCTTATAGGTGTTGTTCTCGGCTGCAAGACCTCTCTCGACCTCCAACGCATTCACGTTCGCTCCGCCGCGGACGAGCGAAGCGTACTTGTTCATCTTGCGTTCGAGCAGAGCCTGACGGTTGATGATGTCCCACATCTTCTGCATCTGCGGATTGCTCTGCACCTGCGAGAGGAACTCCGTTACGACGGCGACGTCGTATTCGCCGGTACGCGGATTACCGAAAATGTTGCCGTATACGCCCGACGGATATTCGCCCGACAGCATGCGGGTGCGTTCCGCATCGGAGACCTCGATGCCCATCTCCTCGAAACCGGGGAGGAACACGCGGTCGGCAACGAGCGACTGCCACGTCGCGCCGATGAGTTGGTTCGCCATCTCGTCGGTGTAGGCAGCATCGCCGCCCATCTGTGCCTTCACATTCTCGTAAGCGTCGAGATACTCGGAATAAAGCACCTTTTCACCGTCGATTTCACCCACCTTGGGGTCGTTGCCCGAGAATCCCATCTCGGTTTTCAAAGAGAGAATAAAAGCCAAAAGCGCGCCTGCGATAATCACCGAAAGCAGAACGCCGAATTTGGTTCTCAATGTGTTCAAACTTGCCATATTGCTTTGTTGTTAATTAAAATTTCCGTTTTTAGTCTTCAAAGGTAATAATTTTATTCCTAATCCGTATCGTTTTCAGTCATTTTTTACAGCACTTCCACGCGGGCGAGGTCGATTCGCGAACGCGTGGTGCGCAAAATCTTGATGCGCATGCCGTCGAACTCCATCACTTCGCCCGCCGAAGGCAACTCCTCGTACCGCGAAATGATGTAGCCAGCCAACGTATCGTATTCGTCGCTCTCGGCGATGTTCAGACCGTATTTCTCGTTCAGATACTCGACTTCCAGACGGCATGAGAAGACATACTCCCTGTCCGAAATCCGCTTCTCGATAAGTTCGGACGTATCGTGTTCGTCCTCGATTTCGCCGAAAATCTGTTCCAGCACGTCTTCGAGCGAAATGATGCCCGCCGTGCCGCCGAACTCGTCGATGACGACGGCGACATTGCTCTTGCGCTTGATGAACTGCGTCAGCATCTCCTGCAAAGGCAGGGTTTCGGCGACGTAATCGACCTTCATCAGTACCTGTTCGATATTATCGGGAGTATTGAAAAGGCTTTTGGAATTGACATAGCCGATGATGTTGTCGATGGAGCCGCGCCAGACGAAGATGCGCGAATACATCGACTCGACGAAACGCTGCGTCAGTTGTCCGATAGACGTATCCTCGATGTCCACCGCCTCGACATCGACGCGCGGCACCATACAGTCGCGCACGCGCAGGTCGGCGAAATCGAGCGCGTTCTGGAAAATCTTTATCTCGTTGTCGGAATCGTTCTGAGGTTCGGAATTATTGGCGTCGAGCAGACTTTCGAGGTCGCTCTTGTCGAAAGCGTAGGTACGCTCGTTGCCCGACGGCTTGCGACCGAACAGCCGCAGGAGACCGTAAGAGAGCAGCGTAGTGAATCTCGCTATGGGATATAGAATAATATAGAACAGATAGATTACCGGAGCGAAAAAGCGGTAGTAGAAATTGGGGTTGCTGCGCACGACCGATTTGGGCAGATATTCGGCGGCGAAGATGATGATTATCGTCGGGATGACGGTTTCGAGAATTATCGAGCCGTTTTCGTAAATCGACGTCCAGCCGAAAGTATATGCCAACGCCCGCAGGAACTGCGACATGCACAGCGAATAGATGACGAGCGCGATATTGTTGCCGACGAGAATCGTCGTGATGTACTGTCCCTGATTGCGGGAGAACACACCGGCGATGAAATCGAATACGCTGCTCTGTTTGCGGTCGATTTCGAGTTTCAGGCGGTTCTTGTTGAGAAACGCGATTTCCATCCCCGAAAAGAATCCGGAGAGGACAAGCATCAGAAATATGATTATCAGCGATGTTGCCATATCAATTCATTCTACTCTTCCGCTTCGACCATGCGGGTTTCCATAGCGTTCGTCATACGCTTCATCTCCGCGGGAACCACCGTCTTTTCCACGGGTTCGGCACTGCCGTCGGTCTTATTCGGCTGCGTACCGCCGAACGGTTCGGTCGGTTTGCGGTCGGTGCGCATACGGTCGGTTCTGCGTTCGCGCGACGGTGCGGACGATTCGCCTCCGCGTTCATCACTGCGCACCGGAGTGCGGGCGGGTCTTTCGGGGAGTCCGCTCCTCTGCACGTCTTCACCATCGGCTGCCGCAGGCTGCGATTCGACCTTCGTCGAGTCCCTGCCCTCGGTCTGCATTGCCGTATCGACACGCATCTTGCTCTTGAAACGGCGGAAATGGAGGTCTTTCAACTCCTCGTCCGACTCGAATCCCTCGCCGATGAACGTGTCGGTATCGGTTACAACCTTCGTATCGACATTGGAGTAGATGCGCTTGGTTATCGAATTCCAGAACAGTTGCTGCGTATATAGTCTGGTTCCGTCCGCCTTGGTTACCACGACATTGCCCTTCGCCTCCCACAACTTGCGGTTTTCATAGTAAATCGCATAGTTGGCGACCAGAGTGGCGTTCACCGTGGTCATCGAATCGTCCTGATAGGTTATGATGTCGATGCCCTTGCGGAACTCGCGGTAGGGGTCGCGACCGAGCGTGTAGCCTTCGAGCAGCGGGGTTTTGAAACGGTAGGACTTGCGTCCGTTCTCCGAAACGACGATAGACAGATTCTCGCTCTCCTCGGTTTTAATCGTTTCGAGCGGTTCCTCCTCGGCAGTTTCGCTCCCTTTGCAGGAATATAGCAAGATAGCACTCCCCGTCAGAAGGAGTGCTACCGAAGCATATTTTTTCAGTGAAGCGAACATCGTATCGTCTTCCGTTGATTCTCTTTCGCGAATGCGCACGACGGTTTGCTGCCGCCGCCCGCATCGGCTGCCGTTACTGCGCGCGATAGCGTACTTTCGTCGGAACACCCGAAACGAAACCGCAGTTCACGGTGTAGGTGCTGCCCTCCGACAACTCGTTGAAGAAGCACTCTTCGGTCGTCGGGAATGCCGAACGGTAGGTTGCGGCGAGCGACTTCGCGTTGGCTGCGAACTCTGGATAGTCGCCTTCGAGAAGCGGAATAGCCTTCTGCAACATGTCGTATGCGACCCAGAACGTGGCATCCTTGGCGAATCCGTTGCAGTTCTTCGCACCGAATACGTAACACTGCGGCAGGAAGTAGTATATCAGACCGTCCTCCGGATTGATTTTCTGAGCCTCGCGGAACGCCTCCACGGCATCGCGGTAATCGTTGGTCGTAACTTCGAGAATACCGATGCGTACCAGCAGGTTCTCACGCTCCGCATCGTTGGTCTCCTTCGCCAGAGCCTCACGCAGATACTGGTTGGCCTTTTCGTATTCCTTTCTGTTCTGGAAAACCTCGGCGAGCCGCATCGCGGTATTCGACGACGGCTTCATCGCATAGTATTTCTCGCCTACCGACAAGAAGAAATCGCTCTCGCACTTGGCACGCGTCATAAGGTCCATAGCCTGTGCGATAACCGTTTCGTCCTCCGGAGCGTCGGCTATCTTCTTCGCGAAAATCTTCTCGATATTCTCGCAACTTGCCGCGCCGCTCATAGCGAAGCACTTCTCGAACTGCTCCTTGAACTCCTCCTGCTCCGGCGCAATACCCTCGAAATACTTGGCATTCCCGTCGTATGCCGAAACTACCGTCATCGCATCGACAACGTCGTTGGAGTAGTCGTCGCAAAGGTTCTTGAAATAGATTGCCAGAACCTCCGGGTCGGCTTTGCCGGTCGCCTCGACCTGCGCTGCGATAGCCGCTTCAAAAGCATTGCGGATACCCTCGCGGTCGCTCTCCTTATAGGTGAGATACTCGCGCGCCTTGCGTTCGAGGATATAATCCTTGCCGCGGGTTCTGTGAGTACCGAAGTTTTCCAGACGCACGTCGTAGAGCCACAGCAGCGAATCCACATACGCGTTCTTCTCGGCGAGCGTCTGCGCACGGTTGATTCTCTGTTTGTAGAGTTTCGTTCCGTTCACGTAGATGTTCTCCGACGCCGCCGGACATTTCTCGATAAGTTTGTGGAGATAACCGGAAGCCGAATCGAAATTGTGGTTGTTTATCTCCTCCTTCAAATACGAACTGTTGAGAATGTTCTCCTTGCGTTCTTCCAAAGTTTCGCCCCATTTAGCATACTTGGGGTCGCTCAGGTCCTGCGCATAAGCCGACAATCCGACAACGGTCAGCACGGCGGACACCAGAATTTTAGCACATTTCATATTACAAATCTTACTTTATTATATTTATATTTTCATTTCAATCGCACTCATGCCGAATCCCTCGGCGGCAGTCGCGTCCTTAATCGTATTTAGGACGGACGAACCAGTAGTCCTCGCCGAACATCGACAATCCTATCGAAACCTTGAAGTAGTCCTGACGAATCAGTCCTATGCGTTTTCCCATATCGTTCACGACCGAACCCATCGTGCCGCGACCTCCGTACTCGAAAGCCAAATCGACGCTCGACGCACCCATGAACCGAATCGGGAATCCGATACCAGCCGTTACGGCATACTGCGTCAGGCGTTTGCCGTGGTAGGTCTGGTAGTAGTCGCCGTAGCGACCTCCGATGCGGTAGGACATTCGGCGCAGATAGCGGCGCACATCGAAGCGGTTAGGGGTATACTCGAATCCGAACTTGAACGTATTGGTGTCGTTGTACTCGACCTTCATTCCGCCGTATATATCCTCATCGAACACGCCCTTGTTGCCGCCCCACGACTGGTATTCGTAGTCGAATCCGACCGTAAACCGCGTATCCTGATACATCACGCCGGCATTGACCTGATGCGGCAGACGCATCTGGCTGCGCGTGCCTTCGCGCATAACGTCAGTCGCGTTCTGGTCGTTGATAACCACCGTCTTGGTGAGTTTCGGACGCAGCGAACCGCCGTAGTCGTAGGTCGCACCGAAAGTCAGTATACGTTTGTTGTTGGCAATGGCACTCCACTGCACGCCGACCTGGAACTTGAAGTTCGATATGGCGTAGTCGTCGAGACCGATTGCGGAGACGTATGTTCCCGTACCGACCAAATCGTTCGCCACCGACGAAGCGAAATTGTGCTGGATATTGCCCCAATAGTACTTGGCGGCGATACCTATCGAAAAGTTCTTGAACGGCTCCCAGCCGATGCCCGCCTTTACCTCCGTAACGTCGCCGTCACCGGAATAACTATAAAGCACGCGACCGATTGTACCCCAGATATCCTCGCTCTCCTCGGTCATGGTCATATTATAGCCGACGCTGCTGTACGGAGAGAGGCTCAATCCGAATCCGAGGTTCTTCGCCAGCGGGAACTGAATCGCTATCTCGTGGAAATTTATGGTGTTCTTCGCATTCTTGGCAGTGCGCAGCGCATTGCCCGCCTCGTCGTACTTGGTCTGGCGGTTCATGAGAAAGTTGCCCTCCGCACTGAAATCGAAGATGAAACTCTTGCGCATCGTCGCGCTGTATCCCGCAGGGTTCAACGTGCTGACCATCTGGCTGCTGCGCCATGCGACACCGACACCGCCCATAGAGCGCATGACAGTGTTGCCCGCCGAGCCGAGTTCGCCTATACCGAACATCGTGTAGGGAGAATAGGCATTCACGCTGCTGCCGCTCTGCGCATCAGCCGCCGACGGCACCAGCATTAACGCACAAGACACCAACGCAACCGCCGCAATCCTGCACACTCTATTTATCGTCATTAGTCGCATTGTACTCCAAAATTCTGTTTAGTCCGATATACATCATATTGCAATTTGCAAATATCGCATTTTTAATTCGATTAACAAAACATTTCGCATCGCCGCCGCAAAAAATTATGCGGATTTGCGGATTTTTTTGCAAAAATTCGTCGGCATACCCCTTTATTTCATAAAGTACGCTCCGCATCACGCCCTGTTCTATCGCCGTGCGGGTGGAGCGTCCGAGCAACCCGTCAATTTCGGCGATGCCGCACTGCGGCAGTTGCGCCGTATAGTCGTGCAACGCCCGAAAACGCGAACCGACACCGAGCGAAATGTTGCCGCCGCGGAAAACTCCGCCTTCGACGAAATCGAACGTAATCGCCGTCCCCATATCGACGATAAGCATATCTCCCGCGCCGTAGACCTCGACCGCTCCGACAGCCGCAGCGATACGGTCCGTGCCGAGCGTATGAGGAGTATCGTAGTCGATTCCTATCGGAACCGGCGTGAGCGGCGACATCCGAAGCAGAAAGCCGACCCGCCCTTCGAGCATCGCGCAGATGCGCTCTCCGTCGCCGCCCGTCGAAGCCACGACAGCCTTCGACGGCGAATATCCGGCGATTATCGCATCGGCATCGCCCTGCGTGAAACGGTCGAAACGCCATTCGCGCACCGTCGTCTCACCATCCATAACGGCAACCTTGGTCGAAGTATTGCCCGAATCGACAACCAAATTCATCGAAAATCCCTTTTACACCGATTTACAACTCTTTAAGCACGCGCAACGCCTCCGACACGTCGGCGATGCGGCGCACCGTCATCGCGAGTTTCGTGTCGCGCTGTTTCAGCACGAAGCGGTCGGGGTCGCCCGCGACCTTGCGCAGCATGTTCATGAACGTATCGCTCTTGTAGTAAGGCGAGGAGTCGTCGCCGACGAACTGCACTATCATCAGTCCGTTCTTCACCTTCACGCGCTCCATGCCGAGCCTTATCGCCTCCCAGCGCAGGCGCACGACGTTCATCAACTCGCGTGCGGCATCGGGAAGCGCGCCGAAACGGTCGGCGAGCCGCGCCTCGAATGCGCATAGCGACTGCTCGTCGCGCAGCGAATCGAGTTCGCGGTAGAGACGCAGACGCTCCGCCTGCTGGCGCACGTAACTCTCCGGCAGTTCGGCATCCACGCCCAACTCGATTACCGTATCGTCGATATAGCGCATGTCGTCCACCACCTGCTGTTCGTCGCTGCTCAATCCCGCGACATCGAGACCCTCGGCACGCAGTTCGGCGATAGCCTCGTTCATGATTTTCTGGTACGTCTCGAAGCCGATGTCGGCAATGAAGCCGCTCTGCTCCGCGCCCAGCAGGTTGCCCGCACCGCGGATGTCGAGGTCCTGCATGGCGATATTGAAGCCAGAGCCCAAATCGGAGAACTCCTCGATAGCCCGCAGACGACGGCGCGCATCGGACGACAGCATCTCGTCGGGACGCGACAGCAGATAGCAGTACGCCTTGCGGTCGCTTCGACCGACGCGCCCGCGCAACTGGTGGAGGCTGCTCAATCCGAACTTGTCGGCATCGTCGATGATTATCGTATTGACGTTCGGTATGTCCACTCCGTTTTCGACGATTGTAGTCGCCACGAGGACGTCGAAATCGCCGTAGATGAAATCCATGATGACCTTTTCGAGTTCGGCGGGCTTCATCTGTCCGTGCGCCGTCATCACGCGCGCTTTCGGACAAAGGCGTGTGATAAGTCCGCGAATCGTCATCAGGTCCTCCACCTTATTATGTATATAGTATACCTGACCGCCGCGGGCGAGTTCGGTCTCGACGGCGTCGCGCACCAACTCCTCCGAGAATATGTGCGATTCGGTAACTATCGGGCGGCGGTTCGGCGGCGGGGTCGAAATCACAGACAGGTCGCGCGAACCCATCAGCGAGAATTGCAGCGTTCGCGGAATCGGCGTCGCTGTGAGGGTAAGCGTATCCACACTGACGCTCAACTGCGTGAGTTTCTCTTTCGCAGCCACGCCGAACCGCTGCTCCTCGTCGATGATGAGCAGTCCGAGGTCGTGGAACTTCACGTTCGCGCCGAGCATCTTGTGGGTGCCTATCAGTATGTCGATGTGTCCGCTCTCCAAATCTCGCAGAATCTGCGCCGTCTCCTTCGCGCTCTTGGTGCGGTTCAGATACTCGATGCGCACCGGAAAATCGCGCAGACGCTCCGAGAACGAACGATAGTGCTGCAATGCGAGAATCGTGGTCGGCACGAGCACCGCCACCTGCTTGCCGTCGGTCGCAGCCTTGAACGCCGCGCGGATAGCCACTTCGGTCTTGCCGAAGCCGACGTCGCCGCATATCAGTCTATCCATCGGACGCTCCGACTCCATATCCCGCTTCACCGCCTCGCTCGCACGCTGCTGGTCGGGGGTATCCTCCCATATGAACGACGCTTCCAGAGCCTGTTGCAGGTATCCGTCGGGCGAAAAGGCGTAGCCCTTGCTCGCCTTGCGCTTGGCATACAGTGCGATGAGTTCGCGCGAAATATCCTTGACAGCCTTCTTGGTGGCGTTTTTGAGTTTCTGCCATGCGCCGCCACCGAGTTTGTAAATCTTCGGCGGTTCGGCATCGCCGCTCTTGTAGCGCGAGATACGGTGGAGCGAATGGACGTTCACGAACAGAACGTCGTTGTCGCGGTAGACGAGTTTTATCGCCTCGTGAAACTTGCCGTTCTCCTCGATTTTCACCAGTCCGCCGAAACGTCCGATGCCGTGGTCGATATGCACCACATAGTCGCCGACCTGCAATGCATTGAGTTCGGCTACCGTCATCTGCTCGTCGCGCTTTATCTCGCCGTTGATGCGGTAACGTTGGTAGCGGTCGAAAATCTGGTGTTCGGTATAGAAGCAGGCTTTCAGACCGTTGTCCACGAACCCTTCGTGAAGCACGATGCGCATCATGCGCAGTTCGGCTGTCGGGCGACCGATTTTGTGGAATATGTTGTCCAGACGCTCTACCTGCGCACGGTTGTCGGTCAGGATGTAGCAGTCGTAGCCGTGTTCCCTGCGGTCGATGACGTCGTCCGCCAGCATCCGGAAATTCTTGTTGAACTTCGGCTGCGGCGAAGTCCCGAAAGGAACCGTGGCGGTCGCGGGACGCTCGGGCAGGTTGTTGCGCAGCATCGTCAGACGGCATTGCGCCAAATCGCCGAGCAACTCCTTGCGCGACGCGAGCAGCCGTGTCATCTGCTGCGGCTCGTCGCTCTCTTTGAGCGCGCGCTTACGCAGGTCGTCCACGCGGCGCAGGGCGTAGTCGGCGTCGTAGAACCACCATGTCGCATCCGTACCCGCGAAACGAGCGAGCGAAACGAGGTCGCCCTCGGCACGGTTGATATTGGAGATGATGTCTATGCGGTCGAGACGGTCTGACGACAACTGGTCTGAGATTTCGAAACGTCGGACAGACTCCACCTCGTTGTCGAAGAAGTCGAGACGGTACGGACGGCTCTCGGCGTATGAAAATATGTCGAATATTCCGCCGCGAACCGAATACTGCCCCGGTTCGTAGACGAAATCGACCTGCGTGAATCCGAGCGACCGGACATGCTCCTCCAAATCGGAGATGGCGATTCGGTCGCCGACGCCGACCGACAGCGAATCGGCGTTCATCCGCTCCGCATCGACGATTTTTTCGGCAAGAGCCTCCGGATAGGTGCAGATGACCGTATATCCGTCGCAGCCGTTGCGCACGGCATTGACGGCATTGGTACGCATGACGACGCTTTCAGCCTCCTCGTTGCGATAGAGTATCGACCTCTTGTATGCCGACGGAAAGAAGAGTATGCGCTCCTCGTCGAGCAGCGCGTAGAGGTCGTTCATGGCATATGCAGCCGCATCGCGGTCCTCCGCGACGACAATGTGGAGACCGCCCCGGCGGGCGACCGCCGCTGCCGCATAAAACGAAAGAGCCCCGCCGACCATCTCGCTGAGATAGACGGTGTTGCCCTTGTCGTCAAGTTCTTTGCAAAGGGAGCCGAGAGGTTTCGACCCGCCCGCAAGTTTCAGTATTTCGTGCATATATCAAACAGGCTGGATGCCGTATGACCGGTTCTGCCCGAACTATTTACGTTTCAGAATGTCGTTGTCGTGCTTGTCGTGATAGTGGATATCGACCATTCCGACGCTCTGGTCGGCGACGATGTCTATCCATACCTTGTAGCGCATCATCCATCTGCGCCGGAGCGACCACACGCCCTTGCACAGGAACGCTGCGACATAAGGGCTGACGACCAACTTTATGTACCGATAACCACGGTCCTGCGTGAGGAACGAAATCTGGTTCTCGATTTTCTTGTCGAGAAGCACCGTCGGTTCGATTTTGCCCGTACCTCCGCAAGTAGGGCATACATCCTGAATATCCTTTACCGCCACCGGACGGATACGCTGACGCGTAATCTGCATCAGTCCGAACTTCGTGAGCGGCAATATCGTATGTTTCGCCTTATCCGTTGCCATAAGCCGCGTCATCTCCTCGACGAGGAGTTGGCGATTCTGCGACTTGTGCATGTCTATGAAATCGACGATAACTATTCCCCCCAAGTCCCTGAGGCGCAACTGTCGGGCAATCTCGGCGGCTGCCGCGAGATTGACGTCTATCGCCGTCTGTTCCTGATTATCCTCCGCTTTGGTGCGGTTGCCCGAATTGACGTCAATGACGTTCATCGCCTCGGTCGATTCGATGATGAGGTAGGCTCCGCGTTTGAGCGAAACGTACTTCGCGAAGAGCGACTTTATCTGGCGAGAGATGTCGAAATTATCGAAAATCGGCACGTTGCCGCGATAAAGTTTGACAATCTTCTCCTTCTCGGGGTCCACCGCTCGGATATAATCCCTGATTTCGTTGAACATCGCGTCGTCGTCCACGCATATCTGCGAGAACGAACCATCCAGATTGTCGCGGATAATCGTGTTGGCACGACTCATCTCGCCCATCAGCAGCGACGGTGCGGGATGACGGCGAATCTGCTGGCACGTCTTCTTCCACTTCTCGACGGCAGCCAGAATATCCTGCTCGACGTCGAGGTCGGAGGCGTTCACTGCGGCGGTACGTATTATCACGCCGAAATTCTTCGGCAATACGCTCGCTGCGACGCGCTTCAAACGCTTTTTCTCCTCGTTGGAACGAATCTTCTGCGAAATGAAGACCTTCGAGGAGAAAGGTACGAGAACCACATTGCGTCCCGCGAGCGAAATATCGGACGTCAGGCGGGGGCCCTTGGTCGAGATAGCCTCCTTGGCTATCTGCACCATGACGTTCTGTCCCACCTGCAATACATTGCCGATTTTGCCTTCGCGTTCGAGTCCGTCGTCGAGTTTCATCGCTTCGAGCCTGACCCCACGTTTACCGGGCTGGTGGCTCGCGACTATACGGTCGAGCGACGGGAAATGGGTTCCCAAATCCTGATAATGGATAAAGGCATCGCGTTCGTGTCCTATGTTCACGAATGCGGCATTGAGTCCGGGCATAATCTTGCGCACCTTACCGAGATAGATATCGCCTACCGCAAAGCCGGTCTTCGCCTGCTCGCGGTTCAGTTCGACAAGCACCTTGTCTTCGCAAAGTGCGATGTTGATTTCAGTCGATGTAACGTTTACTACTAACTCCCGATTCATTCTGCGAGATTATAACTCTGTATGTTGGCTAAAAGTTTCCGTCGGGCGGACGCGCCGCACCGACTTCCCGAATTATTAAATAGGCAACGCCAAAGAGCGTTAAAAGGCTCTCCGGCGTTATGACTACCTATGCGAAGCAATATTGTACTACTTCTTCTTGTGACGGTCCTTACGCAGACGTTTTTTGCGTTTGTGCGTAGCCATCTTATGACGCTTATGCTTCTTTCCGTTTGGCATAGTTGTAAGTTTTTAATAAAGTTATACAAGCGTTATTACTTGATTTTCGCTACAAATGTTTTAGCCGGTTTGAAAGCCGGAATGTTGTGTGCCGGAATGGTGATGGTCGTATTCTTCGAGATGTTGCGTGCTACCTTCTGAGCGCGTTTCTTGATGATGAACGAACCGAAACCGCGGAGATAGACGTTCTCGTTATTCGCCAACGAACCCTTAACCTCCTCCATGAAAGCCTCTACGATGGCTTGAATCTGTACCTTTTCCGCACCTGTCTTCTTAGCGATTTCGCTAACGATATCTGCTTTTGTCATAACTAATAATAAATTAAATATTTAACACTATCAAATATTGCGATTAAATAAAATATCCCTCTTTCAATAGCGCGCTTTTATCATTTCGGCGCACAAATATACGTTTATTTTACAAATCGAGCAAATCTTCCGTCTTTTTTCTCGCCGTTAGATAATTAACGCACATAACCGAATACAAATTGTGTTCCTTTCTCATCGGCGACCGTTGAACGCGGCGGCAAGACCCTCGACAGCCGTATCGAGTCCCTTCTGCAATTTGCCGCCGAGCATCATGCGCATCATCATGTTCAGTTCGGCGTGAAGCACCAGACGGATGCGCGTATCCTGCTCCGAAACCTCGTGCAACTGTATCCAGAACGAGAAATCCACCGGAAGTCCGCCCTCGTCGCTCTGAATCTTGACATGCTTGTTCGCGACCTTCTCGACCATCCGCAGTTTGACGGTAAAGCCCTTGACCTTGAACGAACAGGAGTCCGCCGTCGCCTGCCACTCCTCGACCTTGTCCGCCACGGCAGGTGTAAGGAGCGAGAAATCGGATATGAGAGGATAGATTTGCGACACCGGTCTCAATATCTGTTGTTGTTTCGACTCGTATTTTTCCATGTTTCCGAATTTTGCGACACAAAGGTAATGTTTTTTCAGTAATTTTGTAAGGCAAGACATTTTTTAAGCGATTTAACGACCTTAAAGACCCTAAACGATATACCGATGACCGATTCCCCAGTAACCGCCGACCTGCTCACGATGCGCGACGAAGCATACGCCGCATTCCACGCCGGACTCGTCCCCGACGTTCCGCGCGAACGCATCATAGGTGTACGCCTGCCGCTGTTGCGGCTGTATGCCAAAACCCTCGCGAAAGACCGCGAGGCGACGCGGCGTTTTCTCGCCGCCATACCCTACCGCTACACGGAGGAGTACACGCTGCACGGGATAATCGTTTCGGCGATAAAGGATTTCGACGAGGCAATGGCGGAGTGCGAAAAGTTCCTGCCGCACATCGACAACTGGGCGACCTGCGACACCTTCTCGCCGAAATCGTTCGCCAAGCATCATGACGAAGTTTACGAAAAGTGCCTGCAATGGTTCGTATCGGAGCATACCTACACCGTGAGATTCGCAATAGTAACGGCGATGCAGCACTTTCTCGACGACGATTTCCGCCCCGAACTGCTCGAACGGCTGACGGATATACGCACCGGCGAATATTATATAAATATGGCTCTGGCATGGTTTTACAGCGTAGCACTCGTCAAGCAGTGGGATGCGGCAATTGCGGTTCTGGAAAGCCGCAGGCTCGACCGCTGGGTTCACAACAAGAGCATCACGAAGGCTATCGAGAGTTTCCGCATTCCGAAGGAGCGCAAGGAGTATCTGCGGACGCTGCGGATAAAACAGACGGAACGTCATGTTGAACGATAGCGAAACATCTTTTTCAGATTCTTCGCTTTGCTCAGAATGACGAAAAAGTCCTCAAAGACTTTAACGGCTTTAAGGACATCATGGAGTATCTGCCGGAAAATCACTCCTGCCGCAGAACCTCCGCGTCGCAGCGCAGGTCGCGCAGCCGGCGGGATATGCCGAAATAGTTTTTAAGCCCGACTACAAGCCCCGCCACAAGACCTACGCTTACAGCGAACAGCATACCGTAGAACTCTTCCGTGTCGTAATTTGCCGAAAGGTCTTTCAGAAGCCACACGAAGAACACGGTAATCATAATCATTCCGGACATCAGTTGCCGCTTGCAGAGTCTGTCGAATCTGTCGAGACGGCGGACGAAATCCGCAATATCGAACCCGCGGTCGGCGGCGGTCGGAATCAGGCGCATCTGACAATACGTCTCGACGAGAGAGATAACAATCATCAGTTCGGTAAATACGACGAACGGCACCGAGACATTCAACAGGCGGACGAATGCGAACGGGCAGTATGCTAATGCGAACAACCCCGCCAAAAGAGGAATCCTGGTCTTGCGTTCGATACCGGCGATATTGTTCTTTATGGCGGCGGTTAAGACAGTGTCGTTTATTATCTGTTGTTTTTTGAGTTTGTTGCGGAGCAACGAGATTTGCGAGCGCATCTCTTCGATTTCACGGTTTTCCATAATCTGCATACGGTTAAATGTTTGACATCTTTTTGAGTTGTTCTCTGATACGCACGAGCCGAACCGACACGTTCGCGACCGCAATGCCGACTATCTCGCCTATCTCCTCGTAACTCATGCCTTCGAGCCACAGCAGGATTATCGCGCGATCGAACCGCCCGAGGCGGTTGATACGACGGTAGAGTTGCGCAATCTGCCGCGTATCCTCGTCGGTGTCCTCGAACAGGTTCATGTCCACCGACAACGGCACGGAAGCGGGTCTGCGCCGCTTGTGCCGGTCGATTTGCAGACAGGTATTGAGGCTTACGCGGTAAATCCACGTCGAGATTTTGCTTTCGCCGCGGAACTTCTCCCAGCCCTGCCACAGATTTATCAGCACCTCCTGATAGAGGTCGTCTATCTCCTCCGAGTTTTTGGAGAACATGTAGCAGACCGTATAAATCGTACCCTTGTAATCTCCGACTGTCTTCACGAATTCCTGTTCGAGTTTCATCGATTTTGCTTATGGTAAAATTGAACTTCGCTTAATTGGATGCCGAAACGTCCGAAAAACTACAAAAAAAGAGAAAAAATTTCCGGCGACCTTAAAGACATCAGGGACTTTAAGGACTTTAAAGTCTTTAAGGTCGCCGGAGAATCAGTACAACTCCAAGTACTCGTAGGAGTTGCCGACGGCGGTGAGGAACTTCGCGAACTCGCCGTTGGAAATCACGGCCGTAGCCCTATTGTCGTTGGGATGAAATGCAAGGGTCGGCGCATCGCGCAGATTGGCGTCGAGGAACAGATGAACGTGATTTTCGGTATCGTTTATCAGCCCGAACGGCGAAACCGACCCGGGGCGCAACCCGAGATACCGCTCCATACGCTGTTCGGATGCGAACGACAGCCTGCCCTGATGCAGCCTATGTTCCAAATCGTGTATGGCGAGTTTCTCGGCATAGTCGAATATGACCAGATAATGGCGGTCGCCCTTATGGTTGCGCAGAAACAGATTCTTGCAGTGGCGCGCTCCGTCGTTGCAGCAATACTGCTGGGCTATCTCCGCGGTCGGGGCTTCGGGATGTTCGTAAAACGAGTATTCGATTCCCTCCCGACGAAGGAAATCGAATACTTTCTCGCGTCGCTCCATGGTCTATCGCGAAATTGCCGCACGGAATGCCGGAATCGTGTCGTCGAGCGACATGCCCTTGCGGTAGATGCCTGCCGTACCGCCGACGAAGACGTTCGCACCCATAGCCGCCATGAGTTCGGCGCGCTCGCAACTTACGCTGCCGTCGACGCTGATAAGGACGTTGGAATAACCGTGTTCGTCGAGCCACTTGCGCGTTACGGCTACCTTGTCGAGAATGCCCTCGACGAGTTTCGCACCCGCGAATCCCGGGTGGACGAGCATCAGCGTAACCATATCGGAATACTTCATGTGCGGAGCGAGAGCCTCGACATCGGTATCGGGATTAACGACGACGCCGAACATCGCGCCCTTCGCGTGAATATCGGCGGCGAACGCGCTCAAATCGCGGTTCAACTCGACGTGGGTCGAAACGATGTCGCCAGCCTTTATGTCGATTTTGGAGGCGATGAACTCGGGTTCTTCGGTCATCAGGTGAATGTCGAGCGGCATCGACGTTACGCGGTGCATCGCATTCGGGAAATCTGGACCGAACGTAAGATTAGGCACGAAATGCCCATCCATCACGTCGATGTGCAGCCAATCGACGCCGTTGCGTTCGAGGGTCTTTATGTCGCGTTCGAGATTCATCAAATCCGAACACATTACCGATACGGAGATTTTGTTTGCCATAGGTTTTCGGGATTAAGTGTTAGTTAACGATGCAAAGTTAAGATTTTAACTCGACACGGCGACATTTCCGCGCGATTTTTCACGCAGTTTCGCAAAACCTCCATGCGAAATACCGGAAATCGGAAAAATTTTCATAACTTTGTACATCTTGGAAAAACTGCCGACCGAATGAACGAACTTCAATCCATCACCGACAAAATATACGAAATCCGCGGCGTGCGGGTGATGCTCGACCGCGACCTCGCCGATTTGTATCAGGTAACTACGAGCGCGCTGAACCAGGCGGTGAAGCGCAATATAAAAAGATTCCCGCCGGACTTCATGTTTCAACTTAACAATCAAGAAGTTGAAAATTGGAAATCACAAATTGTGATATCCAAATCAATATCCATGGGTTTACGGCGCAATCCTTTCGCCTTTACCGAGCAGGGCGTAGCCATGCTGTCGGGACTGCTCAACAGCGACATAGCCATAAACGCCAACATCGCCATCATGCGTGCTTTCGTCGCGATGCGCAACTACATAACCACGACAGACAACATAACGGCGGAACTGCGCGAGATGCGGGCGAAACTGGCACTGCTGGAACGCAACGACGAGGAGAACATGGAAGCCGTGAACGACCTGTCGGAAGATATGCGCAGGGAACTCGACAACATCTACAACGCGATAGCGGAGTTGTCGGTAAAGCCCGTACAGGCAAACCGGAAACCGAATCCGATAGGCTTCAAAAACGGAAGATAATGCTTTCGCAGTCATGCACAATGTATTCCGTCCGGCAAAGGGGCATACGGCAGCATCGGTTTACGACCGCGATGCCGTGCATTTTCAACCGGTCTCGGCGTGCGTTTTTTGCTTATTCCGAAATTATACGTACCTTTGATACGTTTATTTCGACGGGATGCGGATATACGTCCCGACCATACACGAAGAAACAACCTAAAAACATAAACTGACATGAAAAAACTATTGTCGCTTTCCATTATGACACTCGTCGGCTTCGCAGTAATGGCGCAGCCGCAGGTAATCGCCCATCGCGGATTCCACGCGACCAAAGGCTCGGCACGCAACTCCATCGCCTCCCTCAAAGAGGCTCAGAAACTCGGAATCTTCGGTTCTGAATGCGATGTCAATCTCACCAAGGACGGTGAAATCCTCGTCGTCCACGGCAGCATGCATCCCGACAAACAGACCAACAAGGAGCAGGACATCAAACGCGTGGACATTCAGAAGAGCAGCAAGGATGAAGTACTCGCCATCAAACTCGAAAACGGCGAGACGATGCCTACCTTCGACCAGTATCTGAAACAGACCAAGAAGGACAAGAAGACCAAACTCATCATCGAAATCAAGAAGCACGCCACCCCGCAGCGCGAGACCGAAATCGTGAAGGCGGTCGTGGACAAGGTCGCCGAATACGGATTGCAGGAGCAGGTGGAGTACATCGCCTTCCGTCCGTTCGTCTGCGAGGAGTTGAAGCGAATCGCTCCCGAGGGTACCAAAATCGCATACCTCAACGGCGACTACACTCCTGAATACGTAGCCGGAATGGGTCTGTCGGGTATCGACTACAAATTATCGGTGCTGAAAAAGAATCCCAAATGGATAAAGCGCGCGCACAAACTCGGCATGACCGTCAATGTATGGACGGTAAACGAGGAGGAGGACCTGCGCTGGGTAATCGAACACGGCGTGGACTACATCACGACCGACAATCCGGTTCTCGCGAAGAAACTTATCGCCGAAATGTGCAAATAGGCGACAACGATACGGAAGAGGGGTCAGGCGGCACGAAACGCCGACCGCTCTTCCGCTTTTCATAACGCAAACGATTACTAACCCGCAGACGGACACCGGTTCAGGCGTCTTGTCCGCAAAAGTACCGTATGGATTATATCTACACCTTCATGCTGACCGTAATGGTCATTCTGGCAATTACCGGTCTGTTCATCGGAGTGATGAATGACGCCGCCAATTTCCTCAACTCCGCCATCGCGTCGCGGGCGGCTTCGCTGCGCGTCATCATGGCGGTGGCATCGATAGGCATCATCATAGGCGCGGCGACGTCGAGCGGCATGATGGAGGTCGCCCGAAGCGGAATGTTCGACCCGTCGAACTTCACGTTCAGGGAGGTGATGATTCTCTATCTGTCGGTGATGCTCGCCAACATAATCCTGCTCGACATCTACAACACTATGGGTCTGCCGACATCGACGACCGTCGCCCTCGTGTTCTGCCTTCTCGGTTCGGCACTCGCGACCTCAATCGCCGTCATCACGTCGAACGAGGCGATTTCGCTCGCACAGATAGGCAACTACATCAACTCCACGCGCGCCATGGCAATCGTCGCGGGAATACTGCTGTCGGTCATTCTCGCCTTTTCGTGCGGCTCGTTCGTCATGTACGCATCGCGCATCATCTTCTCGTTCCGCTACAAGAAGATTTTCAACAGGTTCGGTCCGCTGTGGTGCGGAATGTCGTTCACCTCGATAGTCTATTTCGCGCTGTTCAAGGGTCTGAAAGGCATTCTCGCCGGAACCGCCGCGATAGAGTTCATCAACGACAATTTGCTGCTCGCGCTGTTCATCTGCTGGATAGCGTGCAGCATGATTCTATACTTTTTGAGCATGTTCCGCGTAAACATTCTCAAACTCAACATCCTCGCAGGAACTTTCGCTCTCGCGCTGGCATTCGCCGGCAACGACCTCGTCAATTTCGTGGGTGTTCCGGTGGCTGGCTACGATTCGTACATGCTCGCGCGCGAAAGCGGCGACACGGCGATGAAAATGGGCGCGCTGGCATCCGACGAGGCTGCCAACATGGGACTGCTGCTCATCGCGGGACTGATAATGATAGTTACGCTCTGGACATCCAAACGCGCGCTGTCGGTCAGCCAGACCGAAATCTCGCTCTCGTCGCAGGACGAGTCGGACGGCAAGTTCAGTTCGACGCCCGCATCACGAGGAGTTGTCCGAATGGCGATGAACGTCAATTCGACGCTCGCTCGGTTCACGCCGCAATGCGTCATCGACTTCATCCGCAGCCGGTTCGTGAAACTCTCCGACGAGGAGCGCACTGAGGGCGGCTCTTACGACCTCATTCGCGCGACGGTAAATCTCACGACGTCGGCGATACTGATTTCGATTGCGACGTCGCTCAAACTGCCGCTCTCGACCACCTACGTATGCTTCATGGTGTCGATGGGTTCGTCGCTCGCCGACAAGGCTTGGGGGCGCGAGAGCGCGGTATACCGCATCTCGGGCGTACTAACCGTAGTTTCGGGTTGGTTCGTTACGGGCTTCGGCGCATTCCTGATAGCATTCTGCGTCGCACTCGCGCTGATGTACGGCGGCAATATCGCCATAGTGGGCGTGTCGCTGCTCTGCGGCTGGATGCTCGTGCGCAGCAACATCAAGAAGAACAAGGCGGCTGCCGCACCGGCTGAATCGGAACACGTCGTAGCCGACAACGCCGACGGAATCATCAAACAGAGCGTCGCCGAGGTATCGGAGGCTATGCGTCTCGCCACGAAGATTTACGACCGCACGATGATTGCGGTATTCAAGGAGAACCGCAAGGTGCTGCGCGAGGTCGTCCAGCAGTCGGACGAGTTGTACGACATGTCGAAGCAGCGCAAGAAGAACATCATGTCGGTACTCTCCAACCTCAAAGACAACGAAATCGCGGCGGCTTACTACTATGCGCAGGCGATAGACTACATAACCGAAATCGCGCGTTCGCTGCGCAACATCACCCACCCTTGTTTCGAGCATATCGACAACAATCACGAGGGTATGACGAAGGAGCAGATAGACGACCTGATGCGCATCAACGACGACGTCGAGATAATCTTCGCCCGCGTGAACATCATCCTGCAACGCAACGACTTCTCGGAAACGCATCTCGTGGTCGAACTCCGCGACGCGCTGTTCGAGACGATTTCGGAGTCCATGACCAATCAGTTGCGCAGCATCAAACACAAGGAGAGTTCGACAAAGGCAAGCATGTTGTACATAACCATCCTCAACGAAACCAAGACGATGGTGCTGCACACGCGCAACCTTATAAAATCGCAGCGTTATTTCGTTCAACACAAATAGGAAATGAAACTCAAATACGGACTCGATTCGAAACCGTCTGCCGGAGCGATGCTGCTCTACGGTCTGCAATGGTTCATGATATGTATTCCCGTGGTGCTGACCAGCACTTTCATCGCCCCCGAGGGAGAAACGGTATTCTTCACCCGGAAGATGTTCGCCGTAATGGGCGCAACGATGATTATCCAGGCTCTGTGGGGACACAGGCTGCCGCTTATCGCGGGACCTGCCGCCGCACTGCTTATGGGCGTCATCACGGCTTCGGCGCAGGGACACGGTTCGTCCACGATTTATCCGGCGATGATGATTGGCGGAGCGACAGTGGCTGTCATGGCGGCTTGCGGAATCCTCTCCCGACTGCAACGCATATTCACGCCGCGTATCGTGATTTCGATACTGCTTCTGGTTTCGTTCACGATAGCCAAACCCATCGTGGGTCTTATATTCGCCGACAACGACCACCAACTGCTCGCACTGGTATTCTCCATAGCCTGCGTACTCGTCATGGCTGTGGCTAACAACCTGTTGCGCGGAGTGTGGAAGACCACGGTCGTCATCTGGGCGATGATTCTCGGTTCGCTTATATACTACTGCTTCACGGGATTTCCGTCGCAGTTCCTGACCGACAGCGTCGAACCGCGGCTGCTCAATCTGCCGATGGAGTTCGACGCGGGAGTGGTGCTGGCATTCGTATTCTGCTACGTCGCACTGCTGATAAACGAGGTCGGTTCGGTACAATCGCTCGGCGAAATGATTGGCGCCGACAACATGCCGCGGCGCAACAGACGCGGAGTTGGCATAACGGGGCTGATGAATGTGGTCGCAGGAGCGTTCGGCGTCATCGGACCCGTCGACTATTCGCTTTCACCGGGTGTCGTGGCTTCGACCTCGTGCGCCTCGCGGTACACGGTTCTGCCCGCAGCCGCAGCGATGATTCTGCTCGCATTCTTCCCGAAACCCGTATCGGTACTTCTGACGATACCGCTGCCGGTAATGGGTACGGTACTGCTCTACCTCATGGCGACGCAAATCGCCGCGGGACTGGGCATGATGCAGGCGTCGAAAGCCGTACCGACATTCAAGGACGGCATGATACTGGGCATTCCGATGATGTTCAACATCATACTTTCATTCGCCCCGCAGCAGGCAATCGACACCATACCCGCACTGCTGCGCCCGATAGTCGGCAACGGATTCGTGATGGGAATAATCGTGATTCTCCTGCTCGAACATCTGCTGCTCAAACGGGAGAGCAGATAGGAGAATTAAAGTCGTTAAGGTCCTTAAAGTCCTTAACGACTTTAATGGCATTTACGGTCAACCCCGATGCCATTGGCTTCGCCCAATATACTTCCGCTCGGGAAAATCAAAAGAACTTTTGCTTTTCCACTCGCTTATTCGTATATTTGTAACGTAAAGATTTTCGCCGAGCCGAAAATCAGAAAACCTTAATATAATGGAGAACACGTCATTCGACGACATAAGAGCGTATTACGACGACGAGATTCCTGTCGCGATGCAGCGCATCGCCGACGACCCGCTGCTCGAACCGGCTGCCGGATTCGCATTTCCGGGCATGGACATCGAAGCAGTCCGCGCCGCAATCAGGGCATGTCGCACGACAGACCAGATACAGAGAGAGATAATGTATCCGGCAATCAAACGGATAATCGACACCACGATAGCGGAATTCACCGCATCCGGCATCGAAAACGTATCGCCCGACGACGGGCAACTGTTCATATCGAATCACCGCGACATAGTCCTCGACGCATTCATGTTGCAATTCGCGCTGTTCACCCGTTCGCTGCCGACGACCGACATCGCTTTGGGCGACAATCTGCTGCGACCGCAACTCGTAGCCGACATCTGCCGCGCCAACCACATGGTGAAGGTAATCCGCAAGGATGACGTTTCGCCGCGCGAGTTTCTCGAAAATTCGCGGCATCTGACCGAATACATCCGTCTGCGCATCGAAAGCGGACGCAAGATGTGGATTGCCCAGCGCAACGGACGCACCAAGGACGGGCGCGACGCGACAGACCAAGGGCTGTTGAAGATGCTCGGCATGAGCGGCGAAGGCGATTTTGCGAAGGATTTCGGACAGTTGAAAATCACGCCAGTATCAATATCGTATCAGTACGAGACCTGCGATATTCAGAAAGCACTCGAACTCACCGCACGCATGAGCGGCGAGCCGTACCGCAAGAAGCCGAACGAGGATTTCGAGAGCATAATGTCAGGCATCGTTTCGCCGAAAGGCAACGTCTGCATCACCATCTGCAAGCCTGTCAGCGACGAGGAGTTGCGCGTCATCGGCGAAATGCCGAAAGCCGAGGCCTACAAGGCACTCACCGACCTTATCGACCGACGCATCATCGACGCCTACCGGCTTCACGACACCAATTACATCGCCCACGACATCCTACATGGCGAACGCCGCTACGCCGACCGTTACACGCCGGAGCAGGAGCGGATATTCCGCGAACGTCTGGCAAAAGCCGAGGAGCGTTTCGGCGACGCAGCCGGTACGGCACGCGAGATATATCTGGGCATCTATGCCAATCCGGTCGACGCCAAGGAGGGCAGACGGCACGACGCATAAGTTGCGCTTATAACGGCATAAGAAATAAAGATTTGCAATTACGGCAATCGTTCGTATCTTCGCATCGGAAAAACAAACACTAACACGATTTATATTATGAAAGAACTGAAAGGAACAAAAACGGAACAGAATCTGATGACGGCATTCGCCGGCGAAAGTCAGGCGCGCAACAAATACACCTATTTCGCATCGGTAGCCAAGAAGGAGGGCTACGTACAAATCTCCAAGTTGTTCGAGGCAACCGCAGCGAACGAGAAGGAGCATGCCGAGATATGGTTCAAACTCTTGGGCGGCATCGGCACAACCGCCGAGAACCTTAAAGCGGCTGCCGAGGGCGAAAACTACGAGTGGACAGATATGTACGCGACGTTCGCCAAAGAGGCTCGTGCGGAGGGATTCGACGAAATCGCCTTCCTGTTCGAGGGAGTTGCGAAAATCGAGAAGGAACACGAGGAGCGTTACCTCAAACTGCTCGCCAACGTAGAGGGCGGCTTGGTATTCTCACGCGAGGGCGACACGATTTGGCAGTGTTCCAACTGCGGACACGTAGTAGTCGGCAAGAAAGCGCCGGAGGTATGCCCTATATGCGCTCACCCGCAGGCTTATTTCGAAATCAAGGCAGAGAACTATTAACGGCTTCGGTCGGAAACGTTACAGACCGTCGGGAAATCGATTTCCCGACGGTTTTTCAATTCATAATAAAACCATTTTAGTATATTTGTCTGAAATAGGTATAAAACTAAAAAACATGAAAAAGATCTTCTCGACGATTTTATTGGTTCTGGCATTTTCGCTGAACGCACTGGCACAGACCGAATATTCGGTTTGCCTGTACGATTCGCTGCGGTCGCGAGTCATTCCGGTTGCGGTATATTCGCCCGCGAAAACCAACCGCCACACGGGTGTAGTCGTTTTCAGCCACGGCTACCACAAGAACCAAGACCCGCAGTCCCACATGAAGTACGCCTATCTGAACCGCTATCTGGCAGAAAAGGGATACTACGTGATAAGCATACATCACGAACGCCCCGACGACCCGCAGATGCCGCTGACGGGCGGTAATTTCGCCGTAACACGCAGGTCGAACTGGGAGCGCGGAAAAGAGAACGTCATGTTCACCATAAACGCGTTCAAGGCACTGAAACCCGACCTCGACTGGAAAAAACTGATACTGATAGGACACTCCAACGGCGGCGACATCTCGATGCTCTGCATCAACGAGAACCCCCAACTCTTCTACAAGGGCATTACGCTCGACTCGCGCCGGATGCGCATGCCGCGAACCTCTTCACCACGACTTTACACACTGCGCGGCTGCAACTTCGAAGCGGACGAAGGTGTGCTGCCGACCGAGGAGGAGCAGAAGCAGTACCGCATGACGGTCGTGAAACTCGACGGCGTAACGCATAGCGACATGGGCAGACGCGGCACGCACGAAAAGCACGAAATCGTCAAGCAATGGGTCTACAAGTTCGTGAAAGAGTAGGCGTTTCGCCGAAACGGGATAAGGACCTTAAAGTCTTTAAGAGTCTTAAAGACCCTGACAAAAGAAAACGGATAATGTGTTTCACATTATCCGTTTTCTCTGTACCCAGAGCCGGGGTCGAACCGGCACAGGGGTGAACCTACTGGTGTTTGAGACCAGCGCGTCTACCGATTCCGCCATCTGGGCATGCTTATCGTGTAAGCAGGTGCAAAGATAATAAAAATTTCTATTCCGCAAACATTAAATCGGGCAAAATCGATTGTTTTAACGATTTATACGCCTGCTACGATTCCGCGCCCCGATTCTTGCCCACCATATATTCCACCTTGTCGGCAATCATCTGCGGTGTGATTGCGCGGATGCAGCGCACGTCGCCCCACTTGCACGGCTTGTTGCCGTATGTCGAACACGGGCGGCACTCCATCTCCTGTTGCAACACTCCTTTCGGGTCGCAGCCGTATCCGAGGAATCCGAGTTCGGGATGCGTCGCGCCCCATATCGAGACCACCGGCGTCGCCATGAGCGAACATAGGTGCATCACCAGCGAATCCATCGAAACCACGCAGTCGAGATGCGAAATCAAATCTATCTCCTGCGCGAATTTCAGTTTGCCGAACAATGCGGTAACGTTCGGGTACCTACGCTCCATCTCGATCGCAAACTCCTGTTCCGCGCCGCCGCCACCGTGAATGAACACGCGGTCATAACGTTCGGCAAGCAATGCGACAGCCTCTCGGCTCATGTCGGCGGGATAGGTTTTGCCGGCATGCGCCGAAAACGGGGCGAATCCTATCCAACGCCCGTTCTTTTCGCCGAACGGATTCGGGCGCACCGGCTTATCGGCAATCGGCGCAGGGTCGTCGAAAACGAAACCCAGCCGGCGGAAAACGTCGCAATACCTTACGACGGTATGTTTCAACGGCACCGCATCCGGCGAACTGTAACCGAGCCGGAACCACTTCTCCAATTTGCCTTTGCGGATAAACGCGAATTTCAGACCCGAGAGGGCGAGAAACGATGTCATCACTATCGACCGCAGAACGAAATGAGTGTCGGCGACGGCGTCTATCCCGCGTTTCTTCACCTGACGGGCGAACCTGAACAGACCTTTCAACCCGTTGTGTTCGTCCGCGGTATCGAGAAACATGAAATCCACATCCAAGCCGTCGAAGAACGGCTCGAACAACTTGCGCGTAGCGACGGTTACTTTAAGTTCGGGGTACGCCTTTTTGAGCGCGCGCAAGGCGTGCGGCAACATGGCGACATCCCCCATCGCCGAAACGCGCACAACCAATATATGTCGGGGCAGACTATTTGTTTGCTCCATAAAGCACCGGATTGAGCGACGGGTCGTTGTACATCTTCATCTGTTTGTAAGTCTTCATGTACTTACGTCCCGATTCGATGTCCTCAATCAACTCTTCGATAGCCGTGCAGAGGTCTTTATGTTGCGAAAGCAGCACGTCGAGTTTCTTTTGGCAGGCGTCGCGATGCGCATCGTCCACATCGGTGCGGACGGTTTCGCAGTGCATGTGATATATTTTGAGAGCAAGTATCGACAGACGGTCGATAGCCCATGCGGGAGTCTCGGTATTGATGCGCGCATCGGATGCGACCTTCACGTCCTTGTATTTGTCGAGCAGATAGGAGTCGATATACTCGACCATGTCGGTGCGCACCTGATTGGAGCGGTCTATGCGACGCTTGATTTTCAACGCCTCGACCGGATCTATCTGCGGGTCGCGGATAATATCCTCCAAATGCCACTGCACGGTATCCACCCAGTTCTTTTCATAAAGCAGATGCTCGATGCCACCCTGTGCATAAGGATTGAGCGACGGCTGGTCTACGTCATCGAGTTTATGATAGTCGTCAATCACGCGTTCAAAAATTCCATTCGCTTTTTCGGTAAACATTTTCGGTCAGTATTTTTAGTTCAAATTTCTGTAAAAAAACGCTATCTTTGTCATAAGATATTACAAAGATAATGAAATTTTCACACAAAGCAATAGTCGCGTTGTTTTTCTCGCTCGTCATAATTGAAATATCGCATGCGCAGGTGCGTCAGACGCGCGAAGAGTACATAGACAAGTACAAGGCCATCGCCGTAGCCCACATGGAGCGTTACGGAATACCGGCGAGCATCACCATGGCGCAGGGCATACTCGAATCCGACAGCGGCAACAGCGTTCTGTCCCGAAACTCCAATAACCACTTCGGCATAAAGTGCAAGAAGACATGGAAAGGCAACCGCGTCTACCACGACGACGATGCCAAGGGCGAATGCTTCCGCAGTTACCCGTCCGTCGAGGCTTCGTATCAGGACCACGCCGAGTTCCTCGACTCGTCGCCGCGCTACGACTCGCTCTTCGCCTATCCTTCCACCGACTATCGCAGTTGGGCGCGCGGATTGAAAGCCGCCGGCTACGCCACAGCACCCGACTATGCGCAGCGGCTCGTGAAGATTATCGAGGACAACCACCTCTACCTGCTCGACCAGGACGACGGCACGCGACGCTATGCCTCCTACAAAACATCGGGCAACGGCGACGAGACGTGGTTCGAAAGCCACAGCACCGCTTCGTCCGACGAACTCGTGGACCCGAACGCCTTCCGCGTAACAATCAACTCGCACTGCGGCTACAACATATACCGCAACAACAAGACCTATTATATAATAGCCAAGGAGGGCGACACGTTCCGCACGCTCGGCACGACATTCCGCATTTCGGAGCGCAACCTCCGCAAATTCAACGACGCCGCCAGGACATCGACGCTCGCCAAGGGCGACATAGTCTACATCGAACGCAAGAAGCCTCGCTGGGAGGGCAATGCGCTGCTGCACGTGGTTCGCCACGACGAAACACTGCACTCACTCTCGCAATCATACGGCATCCGCGAACGTTCGCTGGCTAAGATAAACTCCATCCGCTCCGGTCGCGACGTAAGCAACGGGCAGACAATCAGATTGAGGTAAGACAGGATGGGACGCCGTGTGGCGATATTAACGACCTTAAAGACCTTTATTATCTGTTGAGGGATTAACTTCGCTGCGTTGCGCACCGCTCGTTGTTCCCTCGACTCCCAAAGGAAGTAAAACATTGCTATCGAAGTCGTACATTGTACGACCCACTTTGTTGCATATGCGGGACAGATTGAAAACAAGTTTTCCCTGTCCCGCATATACAACAAAAGCCACTCTTCCGAGTGGCTTCGATGCAATGTTTTGTTTCGCTGTGGGAGTTGAGGGATTCGAACGGCGAAGCCGTCGCAGGGCGACCTTTGAAAATCAACATATTTTCGCCCTGCAACCCCGCTCACAAAGAATCACCGACGAGCAATTCGGGCGACAGCGGAACGAAGTGAAGCGCATTTTGGGCGAATGGTGCGGAAAACTCGTTTTCACGCAACATGAAGCACAAAAAAGCGACGGATTAAAATCCGTCGCTGTCGCTCGATAATCAGTGGGAGTTGAGGGATTCGAACCCCCGACCCTCTGCTTGTAAGGCAGATGCTCTGAACCAGCTGAGCTAAACTCCCGTTTCAAAAAAAATGGCTTGGGACTGCAAGATTTTCATCCGATGCTGCTCTCGGAATACGCTATCCACAACTATATCCGTCGAGTAGCGGTGTTTCCGACAAATATCTTTGCAACCCTCGCGCAAATGCGCCTGAACAAGGACTTGAACCTAGGACCCCATGATTAACAGTCATGTGCTCTAACCGACTGAGCTATTCAGGCAATTTTAAGAACCGTCGAAAACCGCCCGGGTTACCCCGCCTTGATTTTCGTGGTGCAAATATACGGCTATTTTTTATTCCTGCAAAACTTTTGCAAGAAAAATATAAAAAAATGTAACTTTGTAGTGTCATGAGAACGCATCGAATAACCTTTTGCACATTGACAGCCCTGCTCATCGGCATCCTTTCCGCCGCCGCGCAGTCGCCGCTGCGGTTCGACGAGACGGCGCACGATTTCGGCACCATCACCGAGGACGGAGGGGCGGTGGCGCACGCATTCCGCTTCACGAACGTCTCCTCCGAGCCGCTTGTAATCGTGAACGCATCGGCGTCGTGCGGCTGCACGAAGGCGGAGTTCTCGCGCAAGCCCGTCAAGCCGAACGCGACCGGTGAAATCGTCGTCCGCTTCGACCCGATGAACTACCCCGGCATGTTCGCCCGCAAGGTAACGATACTCACCTCCGCAGGTCGCCTGCCAGAGCAACTGACGGTATCGGGTCGCGTAACTCCGCGGATAAAGACGGTCGAGGAACGCTGCCCGCTGTCGGTCGGCAGCGGAGTGCGCATGGATGCCAACGCCCACGCCTTCGGCTATATCGAACACGGAAACCGGGTCGGCAGCGCGTTCGAGATTGTAAATACGTCCGACAAGGAGGTGTCGGTTCGGATAATCCCGACGCAGGAGAGCGGTTTTCTCGAAATACGCTGCCCCGAAAGGCTCGCTCCTCACGAGGAGGCTTCGGTGAACTTCGCATACGCATTAACCGACGACTGCACCACATACGGTACGCTGCACGACGTATTCGCGATGGAGATAGACGGCAAACGTTCGGGATATCCGCTGACAATCAGCGCAATCGCGATAGACAACCGTGATATTTTCGCAGATAATGGCGAGCCGAAGGTCGAATTGTCGGAAAATTTCATTAGATTTGAGCCTTTGAAACGCAACGACCTGCCACAGTCGAGGAGCATTACCATATATAATAGAGGTGAAGCCCCGCTGCACATACGGCGAATCGAAACGGAATACGGAATCGTCGCGGCGGCTATCGCCGGCGACGGGACGATAGGAATCGGCGGACACGGCAAGATTACGGTTACGCTCTGTCCGAAAGAGCGTTCGTTGGGACCGCTGACCGACCGCGTGAGGATAATTACCGACGACCCGCACTCGCCGATGCGCAGCGTGAGGGTGTCGGCTTTAATCGAATCCTCTCGTTGAGCCGAACGTCGTTAAGGTCTTCAAGGACTTTAACGACCTTAATGAAATGATAATGACAAAACAAACGGAGAAACCTATATGTTTGAAATAAGGGAGAAGCGGGTGCTTGCCGAGGGAATCTATCTCACCCGAGTGCATGCACCGCGCATAGCGAATTCAGCCCTGCCGGGGCAGTTCGTGATAGTTCGCGCCGACGCATCGGGCGAACGCACGCCGCTGACGATTGCCGATTACGACCGCAACGACGGAACGATAACGATAGTTACGCAGGCTTTGGGCGTTTCGACGCGCAAAATCGTCGCGAAGGAGGTCGGCGACTCGTTCGCCGATGTGGCTGGACCGCTCGGACGACCGTCCGATTTCGTCAGGATGACGCCCGAGGAGTTGCGGCGCACGCGATTCGTGTTCATCGGCGGCGGCGTAGGCACTGCTCCCGTATATCCCCAAGTCAAATGGCTGCACGAACACGGCGTCAAAGCCGATGTCATAATCGGTGCAAAGACCGAAAAGATGCTCATCTACACCGAGGAAATGTCGAAAGTCGCCGCGAATCTGCATATCGCGACCGACGACGGCTCGAAGGGATTCCACGGTCTGGTAACGGCACTCCTCGAAGAACTGGTTGCGACCCGCGGCGAACACTACGATATATGCGTCGCGATAGGACCTATGATAATGATGAAATTCGTCGCGCTGACCACGCGCAAACTCGGCATGCCATGCACCGTGTCGCTCAACGCGCTGATGGTGGACGGCACGGGAATGTGCGGCGCATGCCGCGTAACGGTCGGCGGTAAGACCCGTTTCACCTGCGTGGACGGACCGGAATTCGACGCCCACGAGGTCGATTTCGACGAGGCGATGCGCCGTCAGGGCATGTACAAGACGCAGGAGCAGCGTGCGCTCGCAATAGCCCGCGAACGCGAAGCGGGACACAAGTGTAACATAGGATTGGACAGATAGCGATATGGCGAACAAGATACCGCGCGTGCCGGTGCGCGAACAGAATCCGGCGGAAAGAGCCTCCAATTTCGAGGAGGTGTGCTACGGCTACGATGCCGGCGAAGCGATGCTCGAAGCGTCGCGATGCCTCAACTGCAAGAATCCGCGCTGCGTCGCGGCTTGTCCGGTCGGCGTCAGGATTCCGCAGTTCATCGAGCGGCTCAAATCGGGCGACACTGCCGGTGCAGCCGACGTCATTGCCGCCGACTCGTCGCTGCCGAGCATCTGCGGTCGCGTATGCCCACAGGAGACGCAGTGCGAGGGGTCGTGCATACTCGGCATCAAGGGCGAGCCTGTCGCAATAGGCAAACTCGAACGCTTCGTAGGCGACTGGCAACTCGCCAACGGTCATGCGTCGGCGGCTCCGACCGAGAAGAACGGTCGCCGCGTAGCCGTCGTCGGCAGCGGACCGTCGTCGCTCGCATGTGCAAGCGACCTCGCCAAGTCGGGTTACGAGGTAACGGTATTCGAGGCTCTGCACGAACTCGGCGGAGTACTCGTATACGGCATACCCGAATTCCGTCTGCCCAAACGAACGATTGTAGCCGCCGAAATCGATGCGGTACGGAAACTGGGCGTCAGGTTCGAGACCGACGTAATCGTCGGACGCACCGTAACCGTCGATTCGCTGATGGACGACGAGGGATACGACGCCGTATTCATCGGCTCGGGTGCGGGACTGCCGAGATTCATGGGCATCGAGGGCGAAAATCTCAACGGCGTATTCTCCGCCAACGAGTTTCTCACCCGCGCCAATCTGATGCGCGCCTACGACGAGGCGTCCGACACGCCGATATACACGGGAGAACGGGTGGTGGTTGTCGGCGGCGGAAACGTCGCGATGGATGCCGTGCGCACCGCAAAGCGACTGGGTGCGAAAGCGACCATAGTCTACCGCCGCAGCGAAAAGGAGTTGCCCGCACGTGCCGAGGAGGTACACCACGCGATGGAGGAGGGCATCGAATTCCGTATGCTCACCAACCCTACGCGCATAATAGGCGATGAAAAGGGCTGGGTACGCGGCATAGAGTGCATCCGCATGGAACTCGGCGAACCGGATGCGAGCGGACGCCGCTCTCCGGTCGAGGTCGCAGGCTCGGAATTCACGATAGAGTGCGACGCCGTGATAATGGCACTCGGAACGTCGCCGAATCCGCTTATCGCATCGACCACCGACGGTCTGGACACCAACCGCCGCGGCTGCATCGTCGCCGACGAGTCGGGGCGCACATCCCGCAAAGGGGTTTTTGCAGGCGGCGACACAGTAACTGGTGCAGCAACGGTGATTCTCGCAATGGGAGCCGGACGCCGTGCGGCGGCGGCTATCGACGAGTATCTGAAATCGAAATAAAGAGAGACAACGCATCAAAAATGAACGAGAGGTATGGTTTCCGCCATACCTCTCGTTTTTCAATCCGAATCGACGTCTAATCCTTCTGGGAAAGAATCGACGGTGCGGAATAGGCTCTCGAAGCGAGTTCCTTGTCAATCATGAACATTCCGAGTTTGTCGCCGCCGACCTGCTCCAACGAAGCGATGATGTCGGCTGCGTTCTCCTCCTCCTCGACCTGTTCGTCGACGAACCAGCGAAGCATGCCGAGCGCAGCGTAGTCCTTCTCCTCCTCGGCAAGGGCATAGAGATTGTGAATCAGGGACGTAACCTTCTTCTCGTGAACGAGGGTATCCTTGAAGGCATCCAACGGCGAGTTCCACTCTGTTGCAACCTCCGCAATCGGAGCGAGTTTCACCTCGTTACCGCGTGAAAGCACGTGGTTAATCATGATTTGCGCATGGTCCTGCTCCTCGCGGAACTGTATCGCGAACCAGTTGGCAACGCCCTTGTGTCCTTTTGCGGCAGCGTTAACCGACATCGAAAGATAGAGATATGCCGACCACATCTCCGCATTGATTTGCGCATTGAGCGCATCATTCATTTTCTTGCTAAGCATAATATTTGATATTAAAGCCTTTGTTCTTGCTTAAACCGTCTGCGAAATTAGCGCGAAAATTCGGGTTTCGCAACAAATTCCGGAGTTATTTTTCACGCATACCCTCCGTCCGGTAACGGCAGCCGATTTCAATAGCCATTTCGCGGTATTTTGCGCCGGACGGGACGCGGCAAGTTGCATCGTCGCCGCAAAATACGGTATATTTGTATCCGAATATGCAACCGACGGCAAAATACGGCACCGCACTCAATCTCCTCTTTCTAGCGATTATCGTCGTTGCGTACACCGGCAAGGCACTTCACCGCCACGGCGACGAATATTACGCCGATTTCGAACGTACCGAGTGTACGGCTTCGGGGCAACCGAGCATCGCCGACGACTGCCGAATCTGCCATTTCAATTTCTTCCCGTGTCTGTATGCAGCAATTATGGTATTCGCGCTCGCGACGGTACTGTTCATCCGCTACATCGGAGTTCCTGCGCCGAAGCGCATCGAGGAGCCGCACTACCGCCGGTCGTTGCGCGCTCCGCCTGTCGAATCGTCGGCAAACATGTAATCCCACGCCTGCGGCACGGTCGCAACGGCGCATACCCATTTTACTAACACCCCAACGATTCAACATGAAAAGACATATCATGGCGACTGTCGCCATACTTCTGTTCACGTCTGCCGGACACTTTGCGGCAATCGGACAAAACCACGCAAACGGCACCGATGCCAACGCATACGGGCATGTCGTAGACCGCCACACCGGAGAACACCAACCCTATGTAACCGTTGCCGTCGTCGGCACGCCGATAGGCACGACCACCGACGCTTCGGGACACTATTTCCTGCACGACCTGCCGACGGGCGAAATCACAGTCGAGGTATCGGCGGTAGGCTACAAAACCGCGAGCCGGACGATAACCGTAACTCCCGATTCGACCATAGAACTCAATTTCGAACTCGAAGAGTCGCGCATCGCAGTCGATGCGGTGGTAGTCTCGGCGAACCGCAACGAGACGTCTCGCCGCGAAGCTCCGTCGCTCGTGAACATCATCGACGCCAAGATTTTCGACACCGCCAACGCCGCCTGCATCGCGCAGGGACTGTCGTTCCAACCCGGCGTACGCGTCGAGGACGACTGTCAGAACTGCGGTTTCGCGCAGGTGCGCATCAACGGTCTCGACGGACACTACTCGCAGATACTCATCGACTCCCGACCCGTATTCTCAGCCCTGACCGGCGTATACGGACTCGAACAGATTCCGGCGAACATGGTCGAGCGCATCGAGGTCGTCCGCGGCGGAGGCTCGGCGCTGTTCGGGGCTTCGGCTATCGGCGGAACGATAAACGTCATCACCAAAGAGCCGGTACGCAACACCGCCCAGACAGCCCACTCCATCACGTCCATCGGTTGCAGCGGCAGTTACGACAACACCACCAATCTCAACGCATCGCTCGTAACGTCCAACAACAAGGCGGGCATCTACGTCTACGGGCAGAACCGCCACCGTTCGGGGTACGACCACGACGGCGACGGCTTCACCGAACTGCCCGTCATATCGTCGCAGACAGCCGGCATGCGCTCCTACGTCAAACTGGGCGCATACCACAAACTCTCGTTGGAATACCACGCAATCAAGGAGTATCGCCGCGGCGGCGACAACATCGGCGAACAGCCCCACGAAGCGATGGTCGCCGAGCAGACCGACCACATGATAAACGGAGGCGGATTGAGTTTCGACGGCTCGACGTCGGACAACAAGCACCATTACAGCGTCTACGCTTCGTTGCAGAACACCGACCGCAAAAGTTACTACGGCGGCAACAAAGACCCCGACGCCTATGGAACGACGCACGGTCTCACGGCGGTAACGGGCGCGCAATACTCGTACCGCTGCCCGAAGATGTTCTTCATGCCGGCTGAACTGACGCTCGGAGCGGAGTACAACTTCGACGGGATGAAAGACCGTTCGAAAGGCTACGACATGTACACGAACCAGAGAGTGCATATCGTCAGCGGATATTTGCAGAACGAGTGGAAGACCGCCCGCTGGGGATTCTTTATCGGCGGACGCATCGACAAGCACAACCTCATCGACCACGTGATTTTCAGTCCGCGCGTCAACCTGCGCTACAACCCGACCGCCGACATCAACCTGCGTGCGAGTTATTCGGGCGGATTCCGCGCGCCTCAGGCATTCGACGAAGACCTGCACATCTCGATAGTCGGCGGCGAGCGCGTCCGCATCGTCCTCGCCGACAACCTGCGCGAGGAAAAGTCGCACAGTTTCAGCGTCTCCGCCGACATGTCCCACACCTTCGGCAGAGTGCAGACCAATCTGGTCGTCGAGGGATTCTACACTCTGCTCGACCATACGTTCGCACTGCGCGAACTCGCCGAGAAAGACGAGAGCGGCAACACTATCAAGGAGCGTTACAACGGCTCGGGCGCGCGGGTAATGGGTCTGAATCTCGAAGGCAAGGTGGCGTTCATGCCGTGGTTCACATTGCAGTTGGGCGTAACCGTCCAGCAGAGCCGCTATACCAAGCCAGAATATTGGAGCGAAGACGAAGAGGTCGCGCCCGTCCGCAAGATGTTCCGCACGCCGAACACCTACGGTTATCTGACGGCATCGGTAAATCCTCTGAAAGGATTCAAGATAGCACTGTCGGGAACCTACACCGGGCGGATGCTCGTACAGCATATGGCGGGTTCGGGCGTCGAACGCGACGTGGCGGTCATGACTCCGCGGTTCTTCGACCTCGGAGCGAAAATCGCCTACGACATACGCATCTACAAGTCGATGATATTGCAGTTGAACGCGGGTATTCACAACATGTTCAACGCCTATCAGCGCGATTTCGACCAAGGTGCAGACCGCGACTCGGGCTACGTCTACGGACCGTCGCTGCCGCGCAGTTGGTATGTCGGGGCGAAATTCAGTTTCTGACGGCAGGCTTTCCTTAAAGTCCTTAACGACCTTAAAGTCTTTAAGGACTTTAAAGATAATGTTGCATAATTTTAGAATAATAGTTATATTTGACTAAAATTCCGAAAATATGGGAAACTTGACATTCACTATGATTAAGCCCGATGCCGTTCGGGCGCACAAGGAGGCTGAAATCCTAAAACATCTGACCGACGCCGGATTCCGTATCGTCGCGCTGCGCATGCACAGAATGTCGCGTGCGGAGGCAGAGAAATTCTACGCCGTCCACAGCGATAAACCTTTCTTTGGCACGCTCGTAGAGTTCATGACGTCGGGACCTGTCGTAGCCGCCGTTCTCGAAAAGGAGAACGCCGTACCCGAACTACGCAAGACCGTGGGAGCGACCGACCCTGCCGAAGCCGCAGAGGGAACGGTGCGCCGGCTGTTCGGCACGAACAAGACGATGAATGCCATCCATGCGTCGGACAGCGACGAGAACGCCCGCTACGAATGGGCTATACACTTCGCGGACGACGACCTGATGTTGCAATAGGTCGTTCATATATCGATTATGGTCCGATACGCAATTTTTATGACCCGAACTCCGTTTATGGTATGAAGATTGTACTTTAATCCGACAACTGCGGTGATTCAACTGCAAGCCGCAGTGAGGTTTCTTCATTTATTTAAGTTTGGGTTAGTAGTTTTAGGGACGCAAGTCCCGAGGTAGGCGGCAATCGAGACGATTCCCGCCTATTTTTGCAATATTACGGCAAAGTCTTTAACGAAAACGACGACCGACAATACACACTGTGGTTCGGATTTTGCGAAGAACAAACAATACATACAACACCAATAAACATTACGATTATGACAACATCTGCTGTACAAACATTCACGCTCAAACCGCTGCCTTACGACTATACAGCGCTTGCGCCGGAGATTTCCGAGGAGACACTCCGCTACCACCACGACAAACACACTGCGGCATACGTTGCCAAACTCAACGAACTCGTCGCCGGGACATCGTTCGCCGACAAGTCGCTCGAAGAGATTATCCGCACCGCCGACGGCGCGATATTCAACAACGCCGCACAGGTGTGGAACCACAACTTCTACTTCGAGTCGCTCACGCCGAATCCTCAGCCGAAACCGACCGGCGCACTGCTCAAAGCGATAGACCGCTCGTTCGGCTCGTTCCAGGGGCTGAAAGAGCATATCGCCAAGCACTGTACCGCACTGTTCGGTTCGGGATGGGTATGGCTCGTGCGCGACCAGCACGGCTCGCTGGCGATAATGGACGGCTACAATGCCGACAACCCGCTTCGCCACGCGCTCACGCCGCTGCTCTGCCTCGACGTCTGGGAACACGCCTACTACATCGACTACCGCAACGCCCGTGCCGATGCCGTCGGCGCACACTGGAACAGAATCGACTGGTGCAGGGTCGAAGACCGTTTCAGCCGCAAATAGAGCGGTCGGAACATAAAAAACGGGCAGGAACGGTCTCGCACCGCATCCTGCCCGTCGTATTTACAGCCGCACGGACTATTTTTCCGGTTCGGCTACGCCTTTGAGTTTGATGAACGGAAGGTTCTCCTTCGCCCACTTACTAACCTCGCTGAAACGGTCGCAGCACATCGCGTCGCTGCCGAGAGCCGCTCCGAGGAAGAAGTCCTCGACGGTGCTGCCGGGCCAGAGCGAAACTATCATGCCGAGTTTGTGGGCGAGTTTGATGGTCTTGCGGGTCGTGCCGTCCATCTTGCAGCCTACGCGCTTGATGCCCATTTCGTATGCCTCCATAAGAATCTCCGGCGAGCAAGGTTTGCTTTTGAGCATCATCAGAATCGCATCCGGATGCAGACGCTTCATGGTCGAAAGCGCACGCTTGTCGAACGACGTGAAAAGGTATTCGGACGAAGCCGGCTTCTTAGCCATAGCCATGGTGTAGAGTTTCTCGCACAAATCGTCGAGCATAGCCTGCGTGTAGAGGCTCGGAACAGTCTTGATTTCGAACTCCACGTACATTCCCTCCTTGTCGGCAAGGAAATCGACCAGTTCCTGGCACATCGCCAGCGGCTGACCGCCCTTGGTCCTGATTTTCCTGCACTCCTTGGTCGTCAAGTCCTCGGTCTGCAAATCGACGCCGCAGGTGCGGTATAGCGACTCGTCGTGGCTGAGAATCAAATCGCCGTCCTTCGTCATGCGAACGTCGGTTTCGTATCCGCGCGCACCGGCCTTGTAACTCTCGCGAAAAGCGTACATCGTATTCTCGTTATCGGGATACTCGAATCGGCTTCCGCGATGGGCGAAGAACTGAATCACATGATTTTTTTCGAGTTGTGCGAACGCGAACTCCGACACACCGAGTACCGCGACGGCACAGAGTGCGACTTTAAGAACAATTTTTTTCATCGGTTTCAAATATTATTAAGGTTATGTGTTTCCAACTCCAAAGGTAGTTTTTTTCGGCAAAATAAAAAAATCGGATTTAACTTTTATCCCCGAAACGGCTCTATTTAATTGAAATTACTTACCTTTGACAAAACATTGCGATATGAAAAAGTTAATTCTGTCCGCCATAGCCATTGTCGCTTCGGCAACACTCATTGCAGCACCCTCGTGCAAACTGTCGGGATTCCCCGTAACCAAAAAGACTACCGACCCCGTCATCGGCGCACTGGTAACTCTCGCCGAGGTCGGCAACAAGAGCAACAAGTTCCAGCGTCTGGTCGGCGAAGAGGGATTCACTCTGATAGTCCCTTACGGCGAGTACGACCTCACCATCGAGGCGGAGGGATACGAAACCTACACGCTCAACATCGACCTCGACGAGCAGGCTATCGACCTCGGGCAGATGCGAATGCTGACCGACAAGATGGCGGAGGAGCGCGACAACGCGAAAGCCCAGCGGAAAAAGAGATAGGACGGCACGCCGAGAAACGTCAAAGACCTTAAAGACCTTATGGACTTTAAGGTCTTTTTTCGTATCTTTAACTTTGTTTTAGATACCCCCGCTCGGCAAAGCCAAAATAAATTTTGCTTTGCCCTCGCTTATTCGTATCTTCGCACCGTCATGAAACCTAAAATCGCGATTGTAAACGGCAACGCTCTGATGAACATCGGGTTGAAAACCATTCTCGAACGCATAATTCCGATGGCGGAGGTGTGCGTGTACGGGGATTTCGGCGACCTGCCCGAGGATTGCGAATTCTTTCACTTCTTCGTTTCGTCGCAAATTTTCGCCGAACACAACCGCTTTTTCGCCGGACGCAGCCACAAAATCATCGTTCTCGTCGCATCGGAGCAGAACCGGCTGCCGGCGGGAATCCACACGCTCAACATTTCACGCGACGAGGAGAGCATCGTCCGCGACATTCTGCGGCTGCACCAGAGCGCGCATCGCGGCGGACACAACATGCCGCACGACATTCCGGCGGAACACGCCACCCCGCTGTCGCAGCGCGAATGCGACGTGCTGCGCCTGCTCGTCCGCGGAATGCTCAACAAGGAGATAGCCGACGCGCTCGACATCAGCATAAACACCGTCATAACCCACCGCCGCAACATCACCGAGAAACTCGGCACACGCTCGGTCTCGGCACTGACAATCTACGCCGTAACCCACGGCATCGCCGACATAGAGAGCATCTGACGCCGGCGGCGCATCATTATAAATGATGATTGCCCGTTAAGCCGATATGTAGTTACTTTGCAGCGTGAATCACAACCCGTTGAAAATATCAGCGGCACTGCTCGCCGCATCGTTCTGTCTCGGCTTGTCCGCACCGTCGGCAGCCGCATCCGTCCCGCTGACGAAAGGCGGGGAGGCGGATACGCTCGTCGCCATGGACAAGGTGCAGATAACGGCTATCAAGCAGGGTCTCTCGCTGCGCCGCGAAGCCGTCGCCGCATCGGTACTCGACGGACGCGACATACGGTTGGGCGGAGTGGACGCGATAAAGGATGCGACGGCTCTCGCGCCGAACTTCTTCATACCCGACTACGGCTCGCGCATGACGTCGTCGATATACGTCCGCGGACTCGGCACGCGAATCGAACAGCCGGTTGTCGGACTGAACATCGACAACGTCCCTATCGCCGACAAGAACATGTACGACCTCGACCTGTCGGACATCGAACGAATCGAGATTCTGCGCGGACCACAATCGACGCTCTACGGTCGCAACACGATGTGCGGCGTGATAAACGTCTACACCACCTCGCCGCTCGCCTATCAGGGAGTGAGGTTCAACGCCGAATACGGTTCGCGCAACCACCTCCGCATCGTCTCGTCGGCATACAACAAGTTCGGAGAGGGTCTGGGGCTTTCGGTGGCAGGGCAGTTCTCGCACACCGACGGATATTTCCGCAACCTCTACGACAACTCATTGTGCGACAAGGAAAACTCGGGCAGCATGCGCATAAAGTTCCAGTACCGTCGCAACGCATTGAGCATCGACAACGTGGCGGCATTCTCCGTCCTGCGGCAGGGCGGCTACCCTTACGCTTCGGCGGAGAGCGGACGCATCGAATACAACGACGAGTCGTCGTACCGCCGCATAGGTGCGACCGAGGGGTTAAGCGTCAAGTACGACTGGCGGCGCATATCGCTGTCGAGCATCACGAGTTATCAGTATCTCGACGACGAAATGATTCTCGACCAGGATTTTCTGCCACTGTCGTATTTCACTCTCACGCAGGCTAAACGCCAGCACGACATCACCGAAGATTTGGTTCTGCGCTCGAAGGGCGACTCGCGCTACGGCTGGCTGGTCGGAGCGTTCGGCTTCTACAAGAGCCAGAAGATGCACGCTCCGGTTACATTCAAGAAGGACGGCATCGACCGTCTGATTCTCGACAACATCAACCAATACAGCGGCTACGACGGCGAATACCGCTGGGGGCGGCTCGACGGCTCGGATGGCGACGAACTGCTTCTGGACAGCGATTTCACGACGCACACCGTCGGGGCGGCGCTCTACCACGAATCGTCGCTGCAGGCAGGACGCTGGCTCTTCAAATTAGGCATCCGCATGGACTATGAATCGTCGCAGATGCACTACCGCAACGATGCCGAGGGCTGTTACACGGCGTTTCCGAACGACGAAGCCAAAGAGCCGACCGAGGTGCCGTTCAAAATCGCGCCTAACGGAGTTCTGTCGCAGAATTCACTCGAATTTCTGCCGAAACTCGCTATTTCTGTCGATTTGGGACGCGGCAAACGAAATATGTTGTATCTTTCGGCAGCGAAAGGCTATAAGGCGGGCGGATTCAACACCCAGATGTTCTCCGAGATATTGCAGCAGCAACTCAAAAAGCAGATGGGACTGGGCATCGACATGGGCGACATCCGGAAAACCATTGCCTACAAGCCCGAAAAGAGTTGGAATTTCGAGGCAGGCGGACATTTCGCGACAGCCGACGCACGATTCGCAGCCGACGCAGCGTTATTTTACATATTGTGCTTCGACCAGCAACTGACGGTCTTTCCCGAAGGGCAGACCACGGGGCGCATGATGACCAATGCCGGACGCACGCGCAGTTACGGAGCGGAAACGACACTGACATACCGTCCTCACCGCAACGTCTCGCTGTCGGCGGCATACGGCTACACGAACGCGCGGTTCACGAAATTCGTCAGCGGCAACGACGACTATCGCGGAAAGCGCGTACCCTACTCGCCCGAACACACGCTGTCGGCGAGAGCGACCTACACGATACCGCTGCCTGCCTGCTGGGCGGAAAGCGTCGTGGTCAGCGCGGGTTACAAGGGCGCGGGACGAATATACTGGAACGAGGAGAACTCCGTTTCGCAGCCGTTCTACTCGCTGATAGACTGTTCCGTGCGGCTCGAAAGCAGGCACTGGGCAGTGGAGTTGTGGATGAAGAACGTGTCAGGCACGAAATATGACATATTCTATTTCGAATCGATGGGCAACCGCTTTTTGCAACGCGGACGTCCGCGCAGTTTCGGAATAAAGGCAAGTATAGATATTTAAGAAACATAAAAGTGAATACTATGAAAAGATTATTGATTATCATGCTCACAATCGCTGCGGCGACATCCTGTCTGAAAGAGGGCAGAAACGAATTCAGTTGGTCGAAGGACATCATCGGCACGATGACTACCAAGGATGTCCGTACCGGTCAGACGGTATACAGCACCGAAACCGCACAGGCGGTAATCGAAGTGCCGGACGGCTTCAACAACGCCATCAACTTTCATCTCGACAACGTGAAGTTCGTCGAAAACATGCCGGCGGTGAGCATAGTCATTCCCGATTTGCGGTTCACCCTCTACAACGACACGGAAGAGGAACTCTATCCTATCGGTTCATGGGTAATCAATCAGAGCAACGTCATTCCGACTGTCGGCGGCGTACCTTACGAGAACTACAAGATGAATACCGTAACCGGCGTAATCACCGACGATACCGTCAAACTGACATTCACGCTGATGTTCGGCGAAATCCCTTATGAAGTTACGTTCGTCAAGGACAATCCTGTCGACCAGCCCGACCTTCCCGAGAAGCCGGAAGCGTAAACAGGGAGCAGCATCTACTAACGCCCTGCGACATCGGTCGCGGGGCGTTTCTCCTTAAAGTCCCTAACGACTTTAAGGTCTTTAATATCGCGCCGCCGGTCGCATTTCACGATTTTTTAGTAAATTTGCGCTTCGGAAAAACACTATCATATCATGAAAGCGGAATACAAACCATACGTGGACGAGTTGATAGAACTCGCAATTAAAGAGGATTTGGGCGACGGCGACCACACGTCGCTATGCTGCATACCGCCGCAGGAGCGCGGTCGCATGCGTCTGCTCTGCAAGCAGGAGGGCATAATCGCCGGAATCGAGATAGCGCAACTAATTCTGCAACGCCTCGACCCGACCATCGAATTCGAGAAGATTCTCGACGACGGAGCGCGCGTGAAGGTCGGCGACGTGGCGTTCTACGTTACGGGACGTCTGCAATCGCTGTTGCAGGCGGAGCGCATCCTCCTCAACGTGATGCAGCGCATGAGCGGCGTGGCGACGCAGACCGCCGTCTATGCCGACCGCATAGCAGACCTCCACACCAAGGTTCTCGACACCCGCAAGACCACACCGGGTATGCGCGTTCTCGACAAGATGGCTGTCAAGATAGGCGGCGGCGAGAATCACCGCATCGGTCTGTTCGACATGATTCTGCTCAAAGACAACCACATCGACTTCGCGGGCGGTGTCCGCAAGGCGGTGAAGGCAGCCAGAGAGTATCTGAAAGCCAAGGGCAAGAACATTCCTATCGAATGCGAGGTACGCACGCTGGAAGACATCGACGAGGTGTTCGCCGCAGGAGGCGTCGACCGCATAATGTTCGACAACTTTACTCCGGAGATGACCAGACTCGCCGTCGAGAAGGTCGCGGGACGCTGCGAAACCGAATCGAGCGGCGGCATAACGCTCGACACTCTGCGCGACTACGCACTGACGGGGGTCGATTTCATCTCGGTCGGCGCACTCACCCATCAAATCAAGTCGCTCGACATGTCGTTGAAGGCATGCAAATAAAATGAAGGTATTCGGGACATATACGGCTCTAACGCTGTGGCGGGTCGCATTGCTGTATATCGTAACGATGCTGTGCAGAGCGATATTCGTCGTCTACAACATCGAATCGTTCGACATCGCATACGGCGAAATCGTCGGTCTGATTGCCGGAGGATTGCAGTTTGACACCGCGTCGATAATCTATGCCGACGGAATATGGCTGACGTTGTCGCTGCTGCCGTTGCGCCTGCGCGAACGGAAGTGGTATCGCGAAATACTCTACTGGTACTACGTCGTCGTAAATTCGCTGGCGATAGTCGCAGTCAATCTCGGCGATGCGGTCTACTTCCGCTACACCCAAAAACGGTTCACCGCCGAAGAGATATTCTTCGCCGACAACTCCAATTCGGCATCGCTCGTACTGAAATTCGCCGCCGAGAACTGGTATCTCGTGTTGGCGGGAGCAGTTTTGATTGCGATTCTGGCATTCGGCTACCGGCGCAATGCGAAGATTACCCGCACGAAGAACCTCGCGGTGTACTACGCCGCGAACAGCGCGATTCTGGTCGTCGCAGCGGTACTCTGCGTAGGCGGCACGCGCGGCGGATTCAGCCGCATGACACGACCGATAGCGATTCCGAACGCCATGCAGTACGCCGCCGACTGGACGAAGGCGAACATCGTATTGAGCAACCCTTTCTGCATCCTGCGCACCGCCGGTTCGGGCGGCGGCAACGGACGCACGGAGTTTTTCTCAGCCGAGGAGGTCGCCGAGATATACACGCCGTACCATTTCCCGCCGAGGGGGGGGGAATTTTCCGACCGCAACATCGTAATATTCGTCATGGAGAGCATGTCTGCCGAACACTCGGCATACCTCTGCGGCGACATCTACGCCGATGAGGAGGTCAAGGGCTACACACCGTTCCTCGACTCGCTTATGGGCGAGAGTTTCGTCTTCACCAAGATGTACGCCAACGGCAAACGGTCGATTCAGGCACTGCCGTCGATTTGGAGTTCGATTCCGTCGCTGCGCAAGCCGTTCATGCTTATGGCGGAATCGCTCGGCAAGAGCCGTCCGCTGCCGCGCATACTCCGCGAACGCGGATACTCGACCGCATTTTTCTGCGGGTCCGAACGCGGTTCGATGGGATTCGGCGCATACGCCAACGCCGCGGGCATCGAACGGCAGTTCAGTCTCGAAGATTACGAGAAGCAACACGGCAAGGATGATTTCGACGGATACTGGGGAATCTGGGACGAACCGTTCATGAGTTACATGGGCGAGGAACTCGACTCGCTGCCCGAACCGTTCTTCGCGTCGATGTTCACGATAAGTTCCCACCATCCGTTCGTCGTTCCGGATGACCGACGCGCCGATTTGCCCGAGGGGAAAACGAAGATACACCGCTGCGTGGCATACACCGACGGGGCGTTCCGCCGGTTCTTCGCCGAGAACCGCGGCAAGGAGTGGTTCGACCGCACGATATTCGTATTCGTCGCCGACCACGTATCGAGCGAGAAGTTCGCGCCGCGGACACGCACATCGCCGCACGACCTCCACATCATAGGCTTCATCTACACGCCCGACGGTTCGCTGCACGGCAAATACGAACAGCCCGCGAGCCAAATCGACATCATGCCGACGCTGCTCGGAATGACAGGTTATGACACACCCTATTTCGCCTTCGGTCGCGACGTGCTGAACGAACCGTGCGACACTCCGGCGGCGATAGTCTTCGACGGCGACTACAAGGCAATAACCGACCGCTACGTATATTCGTTCGACGGCAGCGGAATAAAATCGATATACGCAATCGACGATACCGAACGGCACGAAAATTTCTACGGCAAGATTCCGTCCGACGACATCGAGCGTCGGATAAAGGCGATGATACAACAGTATTACGACCATGCAAAACGGAAAACATACATCATCGACGATGATACGGTTCGACAGAATAACGGTTGCCGATAAAACCGTTTTCGAGAAATACATTACCGGAAAACACATACGCAACTGCGACATGGCATTCGCCAACATCTACTGTTGGCAGGACACCTATCGCAGCGAAATAGCCGAATGCGACGGCTTTCTGCTCGTGCGCTTCCGCTACGGCGGCGGCGAGACGGGCTACATGCAGCCCGTCGGCAGCGGCAGCGTCCGCAACATCGTATCGGCACTCGCCGACGATGCGGCGGCACGCGGTTCGGCGTTGCGCATAGTCGGCATGACGCCCGAATGGAAGGCGGAAATCGAAAAGGCGTTCCCCGACCTGTTCGCATTCTCCTCGCCGCGCTCGCTGTGCGACTACATCTACCTCTCGTCCGACCTCGCGACATTGCAGGGAAGACGCTACCAGCCCAAGCGCAATCACGTAAACCGATTCACGTCCCAATACGCATACCGCTACGAACCGTTGTCGGAGACCAATATGCCCGACTGCATGGAGTTGAACCGCAAGTGGCAGGCATTGCGCAACGACGGCTCGTCGAGCGAGCAGGCGGAGCAGGCTGCGATGCAGCGGGCGTTCGCGCACTTCGACGAACTCGGACTGCGCGGAGGGGTTCTCTATGCCGACGACCGCATAGCGGCATTCACCTACGGGTCGGTAATCGACGGTGAGACGTTCTGCACCCACGTCGAGAAGGTCGATACCGAAATCGACGGTGCGGGGGCGATGATAAACCGGCTTTTCGCACAATCGCTCGCCGACGAATACCGCTACATAAACCGCGAGGAGGATTTGGGATTGGAGGGGCTGCGGTTCTCGAAACTCTCCTACCACCCGACGATTCTGCTCGAAAAGATTTCGGCACGGATGCTCACTACCCGCGAAAGACAGATACGGACGCTCTGGGAAGAGGTGTTCGGCGACGAGCGGGCGTTCGTGGACACATTCCTGATGCACCATCACGACCCAGAACTGTGTCTCACGCGCGAAGCGGACGGGCGTATCGTCGCGATGCTGCACATTATTCCGATGAATACCGACCACGGGCGTATGGCGTACATCTATGCCGTCGCGACGGCTGCCGAATACCGCCACCGAGGCTACGCGTCATCGCTGCTCGACGAGGCACTGGCGAAAACAGAGACTTCGGGTGAGTACGATTTCGCGGCACTTATTCCGAGCGGCGATGAGTCGAAAAGGCTCTACGCAGCGCACGGATTCGAGGATGCGGGCATACCGATTACGTTCAACCACGAATTCGATTTCGGCACGGGCGACGCCTCGAAAGACTTGGCGATGATATACCGAATAAAGAAAAAGGAATTGCCGGAAGAAATAACGGTAGAATAAAGTCGAGGGCAGGAGCATACGCTCCTGCCCTCCTTAACGACCTTAAAGTCTTTAAGGACTTTAAAGACCCTATTTCTTCTCCTGCAACCCCAGCGAGCGCGACACCTCATCGGCGCGTTTGAGAGCCTTGTGGATATGGTCGAGGACATTCTCCTCACCTACCAAATCTACCAAGCCGGCGCGTTTAAGCGACGTGTATACCCGGGTACCCACGCCCGAAAGTATGACGGTACGGTTCTCGCCGAGCGAAGAACGGATGAATATTTCGAGATTGTGCAATCCCGTAGTATCGATGAACGACACCTTGCGCATACGCACGATACGGATAGGCATCATGTCGTGGTCGCGCGTGAGTTCGTCGAACTTGTTGGCGATGCCGAAGAAGAACGGACCGTCGATTTCGTAGACTTCGACGCCCGCAGGAATCGTCAGACGTTCGTCCGCAGCCTCGCCGTCGTGGTGAACCTCCATCTCATCACGGATAACGGAGATGTTGGTGTTCTCCATGATTCGGCGCATGAAACTTACTATCGCTATCACCAATCCCACCTCTATCGCTATCGTCAGGTCGAATATGACGGTGAGCAGCAGTGTGGTAAAGATAATTATCGTACTCGGTTTCGAGAACCGGCATATCGAACGGATGGTGCGCCAGCCGCTCATGTTGTACGACACCATGATAAGCACGCCCGCGAGGCACGGCATCGGAATCGCACCGACAAGCCCGCCGAGCAGCAGCAGAACGAGCAGCAGGACGACGGTATGCACGATACCCGCAACCGGAGTGCGTCCGCCGTTGTTGATATTCGCCATCGTCCGCGCAATCGCTCCCGTAGCCGGAATACCGCCGAAGAACGGAACGACGATGTTGGCAATGCCCTGTCCGATAAGTTCGGTGTTGGAGTTGTGGCGGTCGCCAATCACACCGTCGGCGACCATTGCCGACAGCAGCGACTCGATTGCTCCGAGCATTGCGATTGTGAATGCCACCGGCAGCAGCGACTGCACGGTCGAGAAGAACGTTCCGTCCTCGATATGCGGCGCACGCAGCGAAGGCAGTCCCGACGGCAACTCGTAGAGGTCGCCGATAGTCTTTATTGAATCGACGCCGGCGTAGGTTTTGAGCAGCCAGCAAACGAGCGTCATGACGACTATTGCGACAAGCGAACCCGGAATCTTTTTCGACACGCGCGGAGTGAACACGATGACAAGGATACTTGCGATACCGATGCCGAATGCCCACCAGTCGATGTTACCTATATTATTAAAGTAGCAAATCCACTTCTCGATAAAATTCGCCGGCACCTTCTCGATGCCCAGACCGAACAGGTCGTTCATCTGGGTGGAGAATATCGTTATGGCGATACCGCCCGTGAAACCTATGATAATCGGATACGGCATGAACTTAATCACGCTGCCCAGACGGAACACACCCATCAGCACCAGCATGATTCCCGCCATCACGGTCGCGATAGCCAGACCGCCGACGCCGTACTGCTGGATGATTCCGTAGATGATGACGATGAATGCGCCCGTCGGTCCGCCGATTTGTACCTTCGAGCCGCCGAATACCGAAATAATCAGACCGGCGATGATAGCCGTTACGAGACCCTCGGTCGGACCGACGCCCGAAGCGATGCCGAATGCGATTGCGAGCGGAATGGCGACGATGCCGACGATGATGCCCGCCATCACATCGCGCGATAAGGACGCCTTGTCGTAATTGCGGAATGTCGAGAAAAATTTCGGTCGGAAATCGACCGTTTTAAGAAAATCCATCGATACTGATAAATTAAAAAATATTAAAAATCCTAACTTTCGGGCGCAAATATATGATAAAATTATCGATTCGCATCATAATCCGCCCCAAATCGACTGTTATTTGTCGGGAAAGTCCGTGCGGACGGGGATTTTGCAATCCAACCATTTAGTATTATATTTGTAATCGCAACCAAACTGCGAATAGGGCGTATGAAGAAAAATTCCGAACGGCTGACACGGGGCGAAGAGGAGGTGATGCAGATTCTGTGGAGCCTGGGGCAGGCGTGCTGCAACGACATCATCGCCCGTTTCCCCGACCCGAAGCCCAAATACACGACGGTCGCGACATTCATAAAGATTCTCGAAAACAAGGGATTCGTATCCCACCGTCAGGTCGGCAAGGGCTACATATACACTCCGCTCGTCGGCAAGGAGCAGTACGCCCGCCGGATGATGAAGTCGATGCTGACGGACTATTTCGACGGCTCGTTCGCGCGGCTGGTGTCGTTCTTCTCGGAGAGCGACGACATCTCGGTCGAGGAGACGGACGAGATAATCGGCATCGCCGAAAACCTCAAAAACCGTGGGGGGGGGAAGCGGCAGCCCGGCAAGGACTGCCCGGCAGAGGGACAGGGACTTTAACGACCTTAAAGTCTTTAAGGACCCTAAAAGATATAATAAGTAATATAGGTAGAATAGGTATTATAACGAAAGCAACCTATATTACCTATAACACTTATCGTCCCGGCATCCGCCCTCGCTGCTCCGTTTGTTCGAACCATTAGGGGTTCTCATCGCCCAATATCAAAAACGATAAACACGACCACTAAAAGTGGTCGTGTTTATCGTTGTAGTGGATAGGGGATTCGAACCCCTATGTCGTGCGTGAGAGGCACGTATCCTAGCCCTTAGATGAATCCACCATCTGTTTGCGGATGCAAAGATAGGCAAAAAATATTATTCGCAAAAAAAATCGCAGAAAAAAGTGAATTTTCCTGTTCCTTTTATTTCTCCCGCAACCCGAACCGCGCATTCGGCGATGCTGCCGGACTGCCGCCCAGCATCCGTTTCCAACGGATATACGCCGGAAACGGATACTGGACTATTCTTTCTTCGTATCGTCTTTCGGCTTCTCCTCGTCGGCGACACCCTCCATTCCGTCGCGGAACGACTTCACGCCCTTGCCGATACCTTTCATCAACTCCGGAATCTTCTTACCTCCGAACAGCAGCAACACCAACACCACGAGCAGAACGAGTTCCATTCCGCCGAGATTCCCGAGAATCAACAACTTCATCATATCCAATCCTTTTTTCGGGCGGCAACTCACCGCCACCCCGTTATACACTATTTAATCTTAACCTTGCTCATGCTCTTGCGGCTCTTTTCAGCCTTGAAGCCGATGATATGGCTCTCTATCGAAGCGTCGATTGTACTCGACAACTTCGACTGGTCGTGCGCCGCGACCGCCTGCACGAAGTCGCGAGCCAGTGCCAAATCGCCGCCGCCGTGTCCCGCGCCCTTGTATTCGGGAACATCGGAGACCTTCTTGTCCCACACGCGGCGTTTGCCCGTGCGGAAATCGTAGACCGTGAATTTGGTCATGTCGCCCTCGATGAAACCGCGCGTACCCATGATTCTGGTGCGGCGACCGCCCCACGGAGTGAAGGCATCCATCGTGAAACTCGCCGTTATGCCGTCCTCGAACAGCATCGTCGTAACGTAGTGGTCGCACTGGTCGTTGTCGCAATGATAAACGCAGCGACCGTATCCCGTAGTACGCAGTTTCTCCAAAATCGCAGCCTCGTCCTTTTTGTCGGGCAGGTCGAACACGCCGAGATGACGTTTGCGGCGGACGTAAATGTCTATCGCCGAATACGGACACGTGCTTTCGTGCGGACAGCCGTCGGTACACTTCATGGGTGCGCCGACAGGAGCGTTTTCGGGTTTGAACAGATGCAGCGAACCCTCCGCCGAAACGGCTTTGCACTCCTTGCCCACAATCCAGCGGATTATGTCGAGGTCGTGGCACGACTTGGCGAGGATGATAGGCGTGGTCTTCTTCGAGTCGCGCCAGTTGCCGCGCACGTAGGAGTGCGCCATGTGGGCATACTGAATAGGCTCCATGTGCTGGATACTCACCAAATCGCCGATTGCGCCCGACCGGACGACGTCGCGCAACGCCACGAAGTACGGCGCATAGCGCAGTACATGGCAGATGGCGACTATGCGGTCGTATTTCTTCGCCTGCGCCAGAATCGCGCGGCACTCCTTCTCGGTCTGCGCCGCAGGCTTTTCGAGCAGGACGTCGTAACCCATTTCGAGAGCCTTCATGCACGGTTCGTAATGCAGGAAATCGGGAGTGGCGATAACCACGGCATCGGCGAACTTCCCGCGGGCGAACACTTCGTGGAAATCGCCGAAGCGGTTCTCTTTCGGAATGCCGTACTGCTTGCCCATCGAATCGCGGCGGAAAGCGTTGGTGTCCGACACGCCGACGACCTTCATCGCATCGGGGAATTTGCCCGAATAGCGGGCATACGTCTTGCCGCGGCTGCCCGCGCCGATGATAATCACCGAAATCGGTTTGTCCACCTCGGCTTTCAGCGACTTGACGGGCAAATCTATCTTTTCGTCGCCTTTGTCAGGCACGGCAACGGGTTTCGGAGATTCGGAGTCGGCAGTCATCGCCTTTACGTCCACGCCGACAAGCGTCGCTCCGACGGTAAGTACGCCGAGGCGTTTGAGGAATTCTTTTCTGTTCATATCGAAGTTTCAGGTCTATTTACGACGGCGAACAATCACCGACTTACAAAGTTAAGCATTTTTCCGGATTACCGCATCAATACAGATAGAAAACTATGCCTATGAAATGGCATATCGCCGCAAGGTCGATGAAAAGATGCCATACCAAATGGTGGTACTTAAAACCTTTTTTAGCGTAGAACACCGCTCCTATCGAATAGAGGATGCCGCCGGCGACGATAAGCGCGAGCAGTTGCCACGACGCATTGCGCACGAATTTCGACAGCGAAAACACGACCATCCACCCCATTACAAAATATATCGTCAGGCTGACAGCCGGTATCGAACGCCGCGACAGCGACTTGTAGAATATTCCGAACAGCACCATCGCCCACTGCACGACCGTAATCGCCACACCCTGCCAGCCGCCGATAACCGACAGTGCCACGGGAGTGTAACTGCCCGCGATGGCGACATAGATGAATATGTGGTCAAGGATATGGAACACCGCCTTGTGCTTGGAGTCGGGCTGCATCGAGTGGTAGAGCGTAGATGCCGTGAACATCAGGAACAGCGACATGACGAATACGCTCACGCCGAAAGCGTCCACTATGCCTCCGTGCGCGTAAGCCCACACGGCGGCGAACGGAATCGCGAGCAGGGTCGCCAGCAGCATCACCCCGTGGGACACCGCATTGCCCACCTCTTCGCCGAAAGTCGGGATGTAAGTCTTTTTCATAATTTTGTGCGTTAAAGTCCTTAAAGTCTTTAAGGTCATTAAAGACTTCATAAAAACGTTATCGGGAGCAAAGATAGCGTTTTCCGCACGATATGCGGCAGCAAAAAACGAATGATTTGGCGGATTGTCTAATTTTCAATATCTTTGCACGATTTTCCGACTTTTCGACAAACCATGGATACACTACAAGCAATCATTCTCGGCATCGTTCAGGGTCTGACCGAGTTTCTGCCCGTTTCGAGCAGCGGTCATCTCCAACTCGCCAACTTCCTTCTGGGGACTAATCTCGACCCCGACAGCAACCTGACTTTCAGTCTTACGCTCCATGCCGCCACGGTATTGAGCACCATAGTGGTTCTGTGGCGCGAGATACTGCGTCTGCTCACCGGACTGTTCTCACGCAAATTCAACGAGGAGCAGGCATACGTCCTCAAAATCATCATCTCGATGATTCCGATAGGCATCGTCGGATTCTGCTTCATGGACTACATCGAAGCGGCATTCTCGTCGCTGCTCGTGGTCGGGCTGATGCTGCTGCTCACGTCGGCACTGCTCACGTTCGCCTATTACGCCAAACCGCGTCAGAAAGAGACCATATCCTATCGCGACGCATTCATAATCGGCATCGCGCAGGCTTGCGCCGCCATGCCGGGTCTTTCGCGGTCGGGTTCGACAATCGCGACGGGACTGCTGCTCGGCAACAAGAAGGAGAGCATAGCCCAGTTCTCGTTTCTGATGGTACTGCCGCCGATTCTCGGCAATGCGCTGCTCGACATCGTCAAGGGCGATTTCGGCGGCGGAGTCGATGCGCTGCCGCTTGCGGCGGGATTCATCGCGGCGTTCGTTACGGGCTGTCTGGCATGCAAGTTCATGATAGAGATAGTGAAACGCGGCAAGTTGATATGGTTCGCAATCTACTGCGCAATCGTCGGAATCGTCGCGACGGTCGGATATTTCATTTAATCTGCACGCCATGAACGATTTGAAAGGAATAAACTTTCCGGAGGGCTACGTAGCCGTCATCGACAAACCGTTGGAGTGGACATCGACGGACGTGGTGCGCAAAATCAAGTTCCGTCTGAACCGCATGGGCTACCGCAAAATCAAGGTCGGACACGCCGGCACGCTCGACCCGCTGGCGACGGGCATTCTCCTCGTCTGCATCGGACGCGCCACAAAGCGTGTGGACGAACTGCAAGCCGAGCGCAAGGAGTATGTAGCCGAACTGATGCTCGGCGCGACCACGCCGAGTTACGACATGGAGCATCCGGTAGACCGCACCTACCCCACCGACCATATCACGCGCGAAAAGGTCGAAGCCGCACTGCAATCGCTCACGGGCGAACGCCTGCAAGCACCGCCAATCTACTCCGCCAAGAAGGTCGAGGGCGTGCGCGCATACGAATACGCACGGGCGGGCGAGGACATCGAACTGCGAAAGGCACTTATAAACATCTACTCCATCACGCTCGAAGAGTATTCGATGCCGCGCATCCGCATCCGCGTCGAATGCAGCAAGGGAACCTACATCCGCTCGCTGGCGCAGGAGATTGGCGAAGCACTCGACAGCGGAGCCTACCTGACGTCGCTGCGGCGCACTCGGAGCGGCGACTTTACGGTCGAAAACGCGACGTCGCTAGACGATTTTCTGACAAATTTGGCGGAATGCGAAACAAATTCGTAAAAATTTCGTAGAGTAATAGATTGTGTCGCTTTTCGGAGAGGCACGGAGGCAAGAAAAACATTACAGTTTACCCAAAATATGAAATTATCTCAATACGGATTCGAATTCAAACCGGAACTGATTGCCCACTATCCGGAGGAGAATCGCGACGAAGCACGTATGATGGTCGTACACCGCAAGGACGGCACCATCGAACATCGCATATTCAAGGATATTCTCGACTATTTCGAAGAGAACGACATGTTCGTCTTCAACGACACCAAGGTCTTTCCGGCACGTCTGTACGGCAACAAGGAGAAGACCGGTGCCGAAATCGAAATCTTCCTGCTGCGCGAACTCAACCGCGAACTGCGTCTGTGGGACGTACTGGTAGACCCTGCGCGTAAAATCCGAATCGGCAACAAACTCTATTTCGGCGAGGACGACATCCTCGGGGCGGAGGTAATCGACAACACCACCTCCCGCGGACGAACGCTGCGCTTCCTGTTCGACGGCTCCTACGAAGAGTTCAAGGAGACGCTCTTCAAACTCGGCGAAACGCCGCTGCCGCGATGGGTGCGCCAGAACGTCGAACCGGAGGACGCCGAACGCTACCAGACCATATTCGCCGCCAAGGAGGGCGCGGTAGTCGCGCCGACGGCAGGCATGCACTTCTCGAAGCATCTGCTCAAACGGATGGAGATAAAGGGCGTCGAGCGCGAGTTCATCACCCTTCACGCGGGACTGGGCAACTTCCGCACGGTCGACGTGGAGGATTTGTCGAAACACAAGGTCGATTCGGAACAGTATTTCGTTTCGGATGAGACGGCGGCGCACATCAATGCGACAAAGGAGAGCGGACACAAGATAGTCTCCATAGGCACGACCGTGATGCGCACACTCGAAACCGTCGTTTCGACCAACGGCATGATTAAGGCTCAGGACGGCTGGACCAACAAGTTCATCTTCTCGCCATACGAATTCACCGTCGCCGACGCCATGGTGTCGAATTTCCAGTTACCGTGTTCGACCCAACTGATGATGGTCGCGGCATTCGGCGGCTACGATTTGGTGATGCAGGCGTACAAGGAGGCTACGGAACAGGGCTACCGTTTCGGCTCCTACGGCGACGCAATGCTGATTCTGTAACATCGAACCGGACACGTCGTCCCGATATTTTAATAATTACCGATTTTTTAGTATATTTGCAGGAGAAACCCAAAACCTTCGCAACGATGGCTAAACATAAAATTCTGTACATCTGTCAGGAGATTACTCCTTACCTTCCGGAGAGCGAGGAGTCGACCTTGTGCCGGCAACTTTCGCAGGCTATGCAGGAATGCGGCAACGAAATCCGAACCTTCATGCCGCGGTACGGATGTATCAACGAGCGACGCAATCAGTTGCACGAGGTTATCCGGCTGTCGGGCATGAACCTCATCATCGACGACAACGACCACCAGTTGATAATCAAGGTGGCGTCGATTCCGGCTGCCCGCATACAGATATATTTCATCGACAACGACGACTTTTTCGCGCGCAAGGCGGTACTGACCGACGCTGCGGGCAAGGAGTTCGACGACAACGGCGAGCGAAGCGTATTCTTCGCCCGCGGCGTACTCGAAACAGTCAAGAAACTGCGCTGGACGCCAGACGTCGTCCACTGCCACGGCTGGTTCTCGGCAATCGCGCCGATATACCTGCGCAAGGTGTTCAACGACGACCCTATATTCGCCGGCACCAAAATCGTGGTATCGCTCTACGACGACGCATTCTCGAAACCGCTCGGAGGGCTGCGCGGCATGATAGAGGGCGAGGGCGTGGCGGACGAAAATCTTTCGATTCTCGACGACCCTTCATACGAAAATCTCCATCGTTACGTTATGACACATATCGACGGAGTGATTGCAGGTTCCGAGAAAGCCGACGCGAACATACTGGAACTCGCCCGCAAGAGCGGAAAGGCGGTTCTCGAATACCGGTCGCCCGAAGATGAGGGTTTTTACGAAAATTACAACCGTTTTTATGAGGAGTTATTTTAATCTGCGCAAGGCGATGGCAGCCGCAGTTACCGCTGCGGGCATCTTCGGGATGTCGGCACTCACCGGCTGTTCGACCACGGCAGACCCTACACTGGGATACGAGATAGTGCCGGAGCATCAGAAAATGGTGATGCGGCATCTGACGTTCAAGGGCGGAAAGGTCATCCGCTTCGATGCCCAAAGCAGCAACGACGACGAAAGCCTCTACACGGAGAAGACCGCTCCGAGCGGCAATTTCTTCGAGACGTCGCTCTACCGCACCGATTCGCTGCTCTCGTCCAACATATCCTACGGATATTTCGGCATCGAACGCAGCGATACGTTCGGCATGCGCAAGGCGGCGTTCGCGACATCGATGGTCTGCATGGATTCGGTCAGCGCGACGGAGGGTTTCGGCTACAAGCCGATTTTCGACACGATGCACCTCCTGCTCACCATAGATGATTTCAGGGGCGATACGCTCACTCCCGTCAAATACAATGTCTACGAACTCGTCAAGCCACTGCTGGGCAACGCAATCGACGCCAAGGACACATCGGCATACGTGAACGTCGATTTGAGCGGGGTCTACGACCCGTCGAAACCGCTGTTCACGTTCACTTTCCCCGACGGCAAGAAGACCGGACCGGCGACGGCATCGGTCGCCATGACACCGGTGGACATGTCGGTTAACGGTGCGACATGGGATTTCGTCAGAAGACTGATGCTGATTCCCGAGAACTACGATTCGCCGGAATGGGACGGATATGCCAATGACGGACTTGAAGTCTATGACGACGACAAGAAGTTCATGGAGAAGTTCTACGGAGTATACATCGCTCCCGACATCGAATCTATGCCGCAGGACGGCAGCGGCGCGATGTTCAACGCCAAACTTTCGGGTTCGGGACTCCTCCTCGAAGGTCGTACCCGCAATCCCGAAGACCCTACGCTCATCAAGGATACCGTCGGCATGAGTTACTCGTTCAACTATCTGTACATAAGCGACAACATGTCGGTAAACAAGATAGAACACGACCTGTCCCCGGCGACCGTTCCGTTCAGCGGCGGCAAAACCGTAGGCGAAATAGCGATGGATGCTCACGATGCGTCGGGCAACAAGATTCCGCGCGAGAACCGCACGAAGGTCGAAACGTGCTATGTCGAGGGTATGGCAGGCGCGATAACCGAACTCCATTTCACCGACGATTTCATCGACGAACTGCGCGCAATCAGCGAAGAGCAGGGCGAAAATTACTCGCTCGCCGGCATCAACCAGTGTCTGATATACTTCTATCTCTCCGGTGCCGATTACGACTGGAACGTTACGCAGGGCAACGCCGCCCTCATCACGCCGAAACTCGACGCGTCGATAGGCAGACTGGGAATGTACACCAACTTCAATTCGCTTGCCAACATCGTGGACTACGACTATGTCTACGAGCAGACATACAGCACGACCGTGAATTACGACGGCAACCTCAACCGCAGCCGTGCATGCTACATGATGAACATCACGGGCTACATGCAGCGGCTGCTGAACTATGTGCGGACGCTCGAAAAGGGTGCGGACGGCAAATACGTGTTCGACGAGAACGCCGCCGACTACGTGCCGCGGACGATTTACATCGGACCGGAAGCGATATCGCCGTACACGTTCAAACGCTCGATAATTCAGGGCATGGAGGGAGCGGAGAACGCCGCGCCGATACATGTCGAACTGACATACACGTTGTTCAGGTAGGAAACATGACCGAAAACAGTATTCAAAACCCATACACGATGAAACCTAAGTCCTTCGCTTAGGTTTCGTTGTGTCTGACAAACAACAGAATCAAGTTAGAGTAATGCAAGAAAACTTAGTAATCGTCGAGTCGCCTGCCAAGGCGAAAACCATCGAAAAATTCCTCGGAAAGGATTTCGTCGTCAAGTCGAGTTTCGGACACATCCGCGACCTTTCCAAGAAGGAGTTGGGCATCAATATCGCCGACGGATACAGACCTACATACGAGATTCCGAGCGACAAGAAGAAGGTCGTGGACGAATTGACAAAACTCTCGAAACAGGTGAAGACCGTGTGGCTCGCATCCGATGAAGACCGCGAGGGAGAGGCCATAGCGTGGCATCTGACCGAAGTTCTCGGACTGCCGGTAGACCAGACCAAACGTATCGTATTCCACGAAATCACGAAAAACGCGATTCTCCACGCCATCGAGACTCCGCGGACGGTCGATATGAATCTCGTCAATGCGCAGCAGGCGCGCCGCGTCCTCGACCGACTGGTCGGCTTCGAGTTGTCGCCGATTCTCTGGAAAAAGGTACGTCCGGCACTCTCGGCGGGACGTGTGCAGAGCGTCGCCGTGCGGCTTATCGTCGAGCGCGAACGCGACATCATCAACTTCAAGAGCAGTTCGTCGTACCGCGTGGTAGCGCAGTTCTACTCGACCGACGACCCGTCGAAAACGATATTCAAAGCCGAGTATTCGCAGAAATTCGCGACACGCGGGGATGCCGAAGCGATGCTCGAACGCTGCAAGAATGCCGTTTTCACCGTCGAGAAGACCGAGGAGAAACCGCTCAAACGCTATCCCGCTCCGCCGTTCACGACATCTACCCTCCAACAGGAGGCGGGTCGCAAATTCGGCATGTCGGTATCGCAGACCATGTCCGTAGCCCAGAAACTCTACGAGCAGGGTCTCATAACCTACATGCGTACCGACTCGGTGAACCTTTCGAGCCTCGCAATCGCCAAGTGCAAGGAGGAGATAACCTCTCTCTTCGGCGAAAAATACTCGTCGGCTCACAACTACACGACCAAGAGCAAGGGCGCACAGGAGGCGCACGAAGCGATACGTCCGTCGTATATCGACCGCCGCACCATCGAGGGTACGGCAGTCGAAAAGCGTCTGTACGAACTGATTTGGAAGCGCACCGTCGCATCGCAGATGGTCGCTGCGGACATCGACCGCACCGTCATCACGATAGCCATGTCCGGCAGCGACGACAAGTTCACCGCTTCGGGCGAGACCATGCGTTTCGACGGATTCCTGCGGCTCTACTCCGAATCGAAGGAGGAGGAGAACGGCGAACAGAGCGAAACCTCGCTCCTGCCGTCGCTCGCCAACGGACAGCGTCTGGGCTACACGACCATCACCGCGACCGAGCGTTTCACCGCTCCGCCGCTCCGCTACAACGAGGCTTCGCTCGTCAAGCGGCTCGAAGAACTCGGCATCGGTCGTCCGTCCACCTACGCTCCGACGATTTCGACAATCATCGCCCGCGGATATGTGGACAAGACCAACAGACAGGCACAGAAACGCAACTATACGCAGATTACGCTGCGCGGCGACTCGCTGTCCGAGAAGTCGATGAGCGAGAATTACGGCGCGGAGAAGAACCGCCTCGCCCCTACCGACATAGGCATGGTCGTGAACGACTATCTCGAAGCGCAGTTCAGTTCGATTATGGACTACAACTTCACGGCTAACGTCGAGAAGGAGTTCGACCGCATCGCCGAAGGCGAACTGACATGGAACCAGATGATAGACTCGTTCTACAATCCGTTCCACACGCTCGTGGACAAGGCTATCGAGACTCAGGCTACCAAAAGTTCGCAGGCGCGCATCCTCGGCAACGACCCCAAGACCGGTCATATCGTCAAGGCGCGTATCGGTCGCTACGGACCGATGGTCGAAATCGATGGCAACGAGGGCGAGAAGCCGCGTTATGCCTCGATGAAGAAGGGACAACTCATCGAAGCGATTACGCTCGAAGAGGCACTCGAACTCTTCTCGCTGCCGCGCACCGTCGGCAAACTCGACGACGAGGATGTCGTAATCGGCATCGGCAAATTCGGCGGTTACGTGCGCCACGGCAAGATGTTCGCGTCGCTGACCAAGAACGACGACCCGTACACGGTATCGTTCGAACGCGCCGTGGAACTCATCGAGGCGCAGAAGCAGCAGAACAAGATGGCGAATACGCCGCTCAAAACCTTCGACGAGGACAAGGATATGCTCGTCAAGAACGGTCGCTACGGTGCATACATCGCCTACAAGGGCAAGAACTACCGGCTGCCGAAGAACAAGAAGCCGGAGGAACTGACTTACGAAGAGTGCAAGAACATAATCTCAACAAGCAAAAAATAGCGACAATGAAGAAATTATTTGCAGTGGCGTTTCTGATGCTCGGCTTTGCATTGCAGGCATCGGCACAGGACGCGAAAACCGAGGAGAAGGGCTACGGCTTCACCGACGGCAAACTCGTGAAGACCACCTCGGTCAAGAACCAGTTCCGCAGCGGCACCTGCTGGTGCTTCTCGACGCTCTCGTTCATCGAGAACGAAATCATGCGCGCCGGCGGCGAGGAGATGGACCTGTCCGAAATGTGGATTGTCCGCAACATCTATTTCGAGAAGGCGGTGAAATACGTCCGTCTGCACGGCGCACTCAACTTCGCGGTCGGCGGAGCGGCTCATGACGTCATCCACGGCATCGAGCGTTACGGCATCGTTCCCGAGGAGGTCTACCCGGGTCTGAACTACGGTACCGACAAGCCGCACTTCAACGAAATCGACGCAGTACTGAAAGCATACGTGGACGCAATCATCAAGTGTCCGAACAAGAAACTGACGACCGCATGGCAGGCAGGTCTGAACGGCATTCTCGACGCATATTTCGGTGCGATGCCGGAGAAGTTCACCTACAAAGGCAAGGAGTATACCCCTAAATCGTTCGCCGAGTCGCTGCCGGTCAAGATGTCTGACTACGTTTCGCTCGCGTCGTTCACCCACCATCCGTTCTACTCGGAGTTCATCATCGAGGTGCCTGACAACTGGATGTGGGGGACGGTCTACAACGTTCCTCTCGACGAGATGATGCAGACAATCGACTACGCACTCGCCAACGACTACTCCATCGCCTGGGGAGCCGACGTTTCGGAGCGCGGATTCAGCCGCGACAAGGGCATCGCAATCGTTCCCGAGACCGACATCGAGAGTATGAGCGGCACGGAAGCCGAGCGTTGGGGCAAACTCACCGATGCCGAGAAGAACCGCGAACTCTACGGCTTCGAGAACCCTTGCCGCGAAAAGAAGATTACGCAGGAGATGCGTCAGGAGGCGTTCGACAACTACGAAACCACCGACGACCACGGAATGGTAATCATCGGCACGGCGACCGACCGCTGCGGCAACCCGTACTACAAGGTCAAGAACTCGTGGGATGTCCGTCCGCCGTACGACGGCTACTGGTACTTCTCGCGTCCGTTCGTCGAGTACAAGACCATGGACCTTCTGCTCAACCGCAACGCGATTCCGAAGCAAATCCGCAAGAAATTGGGATTGTAGCAGTTATCCCGGTTTACGATATGCGGGCAACCTCGAAAGGTTGCCCGCTGTTTTTTTGCGACTAAACCCGCTACACAGACTTTTTCCCACCCTTATAAGTCCCCCGCACAGGCGGGGGATTTAGGGGGTGGGTAACACGAAGATAAGAACTAACCGGCGGTCGGTTTCTTGAAAGCCAAGATTGACGGCATCCGGATAATCAGCGTCATAAAACATCAATCCCCCGCACAGGCGGGGGATTTAGGGGGTGGGTAACACGGAGATAAGAACTAACCAGCGGTCGGTTTCTTGAAAACCGGGATTGACGGCATCCGGATAATCAGCGTCATAAAACATCAATCCCCCGCACAGGCGGGGGATTTAGGGGGTGGGTAACGCGGAGAAATATAAAAGTATATTTTTGGTCGGCTTGGCGACCTTAAAGTCTTTAAGGTCGTTAAAGTCATTAAAGACCTTATCTTCCTTACCGCAATCTCTCCTCGCGCCGCATCTTGCGCAACTGCCATACGAGGAATATCGCGGCGAGAGTGATTGAGGCGCAGTCGGCGATAGGCATCGAAATCCACACTCCGAACGCTCCCAGCATGCGCGGCAGCGTCCACAGCAGCGGCAGCAGGAATATCAACTGGCGTGTCAGCGACATGAATATCGCGAGCGGAGCCTTGCCGATATACTGGAAGAAATTTCCGGTTACGATTTGGAATCCCACGAGCGGGAACATCAGAATGACGAGCCGCAGACCCTGCGTCGCGGCATCTATCATCGCCTGCTCGTCGCCGCCCTTCGACGAATCGACGAATGCACGGGCTATTGCCGACGGCGCGAACTGCCCGAGCAGGAATCCCACCGTAGCGATACATACGCCGCAGCAGATAGTCAGCATCAATGTCCGTCGCACGCGAGCGAAGTTCTTCGCTCCGAAGTTGTAGCCGACGATAGGCTGCATACCCTGATTCAGTCCCTGAATTACCATTATGAACAGCAGTACCACACGGTTGATGATTCCGTATGCCCCGACGTAGATGTCGCCCGCACCCGCAGTCGCCGCCACGATGTCGCGTGCGCCCGTACCGCCGTAGAGCAGCAGAGCGTGATTGACGAAGGCGGCAACCATCGACGCGCACATGTTCAGCAGGAACGGCGCAAGACCTATCGAAATGATTGCGACAACGATTTTCCACTCGAAATGAAACGACGTCCGCTTGAAACGGATGAAACTGCCTTTGGAGCAGAAGTGGGAAACCGCGATGACGAACGCGACGAACTGCGCTATGACGGTCGCGGCTGCCGAACCGCGGATTCCCCAACCGAACTTGAAGATGAACAGCGGATTGAGTGCGAGATTGACGCCTACCGCGGCAAGCATGATATACATCGACTTGCGCGGATAACCCGATGCGCGAATCTGCTCGTTGAGGCTCAGATAGAGATGCGTTATTATGTTTCCAGCCATGATTATCTGCATGAACTGGCGGGCGTACCCGATAGTCTGCTCGGTCGCCTTACCGCCGCTGAACAGATAGAGTATGGGGTCGAGGAAGACGAGCATTCCGACCATGACTACCACTCCGAGTACGATATTGAGCAGCACGGCGTTTCCGAGCGTCTTCTCGGCGGCGGTTTTGTTGCCCTCGCCGAGCCGGATGGATATTCGGGCAGCCGCACCGATGCCGACCATTGCGCCGAAAGCCGAAGCGATGTTCATTATGGGCATCGTTATCGCCATTCCGGCAATCGCCGCTCCGCCGACACCATGTCCTACGAAAATGCTGTCGATAATATGGTACAGCGACGACGACGCCATCGCGATGATGGCTGGTACGGCATAACGTAAAAGCAATTTTCCGATGCTGTCGGTTCCGAGCGATAATGTCGAGGATTTGCTACCCATAAATCTCTGCAAAGATAGTGCAAGCCGAGCGGAAAGCCAAATTTATTTGGGCTTTCCCGAGGCGCAGCCTATCTGAACGACGTAGTCGTAAAGTGTGCAAGCCGAGCAAATAGGCAAAAAATTAAAGACCTTATCTACGACATTGCCATCTACCCGACACTAACCACAATATCTCCTTCGTGATACGACATCCGCAGCGCAATCTCCTCGCCGCGGACGATTCCGCGAATCTCGCCGCGACCGAAATCGACAGCGGCGATACGTATGTCCGACAGCAGGTTCAGCCCTCCGCGGCGATAGTATTTGTAGAGAGCCTCCTTGGCGCACCACGTCGCAGCGAGAAAATCGTGATGCGACGACAACGCCCGCTCTTCGGTCGTGAGATAGCGTGCGGCAACCTTGCCGAAATCGCGTGAAAGACTCTCTATATCGACGGCGCACGGGCATTCGGAGACTATCACGGCGACATGGTCGCTGCTGTGCGAAACGCCGATATGCAGAGAAGAGCCGATTATCTGCGGTGCGCCCCACTCGTCGTATCCGATTTCGACACCACGCCCCGCGATGCGGCGCACAATCTCCCGCCATGCGAGAAACTCGCGGCGGCGATGCAGCGAACCGAACGTTTCGGCAACGGCTGCATCGGCAGGATGCGCACCGTCGGCGAGCGCGTCGAGCGACGGAATGCGCTCTATGCACAGACGGCTACTCATCGCGCAGAATAATGACCTTGATTTTATCTATGCGGTGTCCCTCCAACGAATCGACCACGAACCGTATGCCGTGAGCCTCGACGGAGTCGCCCTTTTTGAGGAAATTGCGTTTGATTTCGAGCATCAGTCCCGCGACGGTCTCCGCCCGACCCTGCACATCCTCGAAAGTCTCGTCTTCGAGTTGCAGCACGCGCACCATATCGACGATATGGGTCTTGCCGTCGAACAGATAGGCATTCTCGCTCAACCGCCGATAGAACGATTCGTCCATGTCGCTCTCGTCGGTGATTTCGCCGACGACCTCTTCCAGAATATCTTCGAGCGACACGAGACCCTGCGTCGCGCCGTATTCGTCCACGACTATCGCCATGTGTACCTTGTCGGTCTGGAAGTCTTCGAGCATGCTGTTTATCTTCTTATGCACCGGCACGAAATAGGGGTCGCGAATCAGACGCTGCCAACCGAAATCGTCGGATTCGTTGATGTGCTGCAACAAATCCTTGACGAACAGAGTGCCTTTGATATGGTCCAAATCGTCGTCGTACACGGGCAGACGCGAATAGCCGGACTCCATGATTACGCGTTTCACCTCACCGAACGTCATCGTGCGTTCGACCGCCGCGATGTCCATGCGCGGACGCATGATTTCGACCACCTCACGGCTGGCGAAATTGACGATTCCCGACAGCATCTTCTGCTCCTCGCTCGACGAAGTGGTCGTCATATCGACGGCATCGGCGAGGTCTTCTATCGAAATGTCGGCATTGTGCGACGCCATTTCGCCGATACGGCTGCTCGTCCGTATCAGGACGTATGACAGCGGACGGAATATCCACCGCAGCAGCGCGAGCGGCTGAGCCATAATCGCCGCCACCCTGACATTCGCTCCCTGGGCGAAGACCTTCGGCAGAATCTCGCCGAACAGCAGCAGCAGGAACGTTACGAGAACACCGGTGAACAGGAATTCGAACCGCTCGAAACGGAACATCGTGTCGATGATTTTCGACGTAACGATGACGATGCCGATATTGACGAGGTTATTGACGACGAGTATCGTCGCCAGCAGCGAATCAGAGTCCGACAACAGTTTCAGAATCGTTTCGGAAGCGACCGTACCGCGCTGTTTCAGGTCGCGGATATCGGCGGGTGTGAGCGAGAAGAACGCCACCTCCGATGCCGAGACCGCCGCCGAGACAATCAGCAGCACGACCGTAACCATTATCAGTCCTATGACGTATGGCGGGCAGCCGAGATATGTTACGAAATCGGGCATATTCGGTTAAAACAGTTTGTTGTCCCTTACGTCGCCCGCACTGTCGGCGGCATTCGGCTCGTCGCCGTCCCTGCCGACGGCACGCTTGCGCGTACCCGACGTCTGCATTACGAGCGCGACCTTGCGTGCCACGAACGCCGGAGTCAGTTTGCGCCGCTCGACCTCCGTATAGTTGCGGGTCGGCTTGCCAATCATGTTCGGCACGGTCGACTTCGGCTGCATTACCAGCGGCTTCTTCTCCGCCTTGATGTCTGTAAGGTCATTGCTCGGCTGCTCGGCGAGCGGCTTGCGGATTTGCGCCTCCGGCTTGTCCACTACCTTATTGTAATAATCCTCCGATGCAGGGAAACCCGTGGCGACGATTATCGTTTCGATGCTGTCGCCGAGTTCGGGCTTTATGCTCGCACCCCAGATTATGTTCGTCGGATGCAGAATCCCGTTATCGTCGGTGGTCGAGGCGTAGGACTGTATGCGGTCCTTTATGCGGTTCACCTCCATCAGCGTCAGTTTGCTTTCGTCCGACACCGACACGTTGAGCAGCACCCGTTTGGCTCCGGCGATGCTGGTGTTGCCGAAGAGCGACGAAGAGAACACCGCATCCACCGCCGCCTCCGCACGGTCGTCGCCCGAGGCGGTCGCCATTCCCATCACGGCGCATCCTCCGTCGCGCATCACCTTGCAGACATCCGAGAAGTCGTTATTCACTATATTGTATTTGCGCGTAACGATTTCGGCGATACCCTTCGTCGCGAACGCCACGACGTCATTCGCCTTGTCGAACGCGCCGTTGAGCGAAAGATTGCCGTACAAGTCGCTTATTGTGTCGTTGCTCAACACGATGAGCGAATCGACGTGTTCGCGCAGACGCTCGACACCCTCGCGAGCCTGGTTCATCCGCTCCGGACCGTCGTTGCGCGGCGGCATCGTTACGATAGCCACCGTCAGTATCCCCATTTCGGCGGCGAGTTCCGCAATCACGGGCGACGCGCCAGTACCCGTTCCGGCACCCATACCCGCAGCGAGAAAGAGCATCTTCGTCCCGCACGATTCGAAACAGTGCCGCACCTCGTCTATCGAGATTTTCGCCTTCTGCTCGCCGACATGCGCATCGTTGCCCGCGCCCAAGCCGTCGCCCAGACAGATTTTGCGGCTCACGGGGCTTTTCGCCAAATCCTGGCTGTCGGTGTTGCAGACCACCAGATTCACGCCGTCGATACCCATGCTCCACATGTGGTTCACGGCATTGCCGCCCGCACCGCCGACACCGAGAACCATTATCAGCGCCGGGATGCCGCGAAGTTCCGGAATCTCATCCAATATATTGTCGTTATCCGTCATATCTCCTATAAATACTCGTTATCCTTATTGTCGCCGAGCAGTTTGTTGAACCAACGCGCAGCCTTCGACACTATACCCTGTTTTTCGTTGTTCGAATCGAAATCGTCGTCGTCGTCATCGACCGGCGGAGGTGTCGGCGTTGCCTTCTTGACGACGGTTGTCGGTTCATCATGCCCCTTCTGCTCCACGGAATCCGCATCCGCCGGCTTCGCCTCCTCATGCGCCACAGCAGGTTTCGGCTGCACGACCGTCGGATTCTCCGGCTGTTCGCGGCGTACCGGCGATACCGGCTTCTGCACTCTCGAAGGCTCCTCCGCAACGGCATTCGGTCTGGTCGGAACAGGCACACGCTCCGTAACCTCGCAGAATCCGTGTTCAGAACCGAACAGCAATACCGCCACGGCGGTCGAGTGGGCGTACGTGCCTATCTTCTGCTGCGACTCCTCGTCGATGCCGTACCGAGCCGCTCCGAGGCGCACGTTCGCACCCGTTTCGCGGCGGAAAAGTTCGTCGATGTTTTCGAGCAGTGCCGAACCGCCCGTAAGCACTATGCCGCACGGAATCCTGCTCGCGAATTTCGCGCTGCGGATTTCGTCCCACGCGAACTCCGCAATGTCTTTCAGACGCGCCTCGATAATCTTCACCAGATTCACCTGCAAGAAGTCCTTTTTCGTCTGCCCCGGCATCTGGATAGGCACCGAAATGTCGGGCGACACCATATCCGCCACCGCCGAACCGTACTTCTTCTTCATCTGCTCGGCGTTGATTTTGGCGATTCCGAAGGCATGGAGGTCGGCATCGACCGTCGATGCTCCGATAGGCACCGACGCGACGTAGCGCAACTTGCCGCCGCGGACTATCGAGACGTCGGTCGTTCCGCCGCCGATGTCGATAACCGCCGCACCCTCGTCGCGCTCCTCGTCGGAGAGCAGCACCTCGGGCGACACGGCAGGATTCACGCAGATGTCGAGCAGACGCAGATTGGCGTTGTGGAACGCCATCTTAACGCGCTCTATCTGCTCCCTGCTGCACAGGATGAACAGGAATGTCGATGAGAGTTTGCGTCCGAACGCACCCACGGGGTCGTCGGTCTCGCTGCCGTCGTCCACCACGTAGTTCTGCGGGATACGGTCCATAATCTGTTCGCCGTCGTCGGCAAGCACGTTGCGCATACGCTCGTGCAGCGCAGCCACATCCTCCTTGGTGATGCAGCGCGACGAATCCTTGATGAACACGTGGTCGGTGTAACTCGCGCAGCGGATGAAGTTGCCCGAGATACCGGCATACGCCTCGTTGATGCGGATGCCCAACTCCTCCTCCAACTCCTCTTTCGCCCCGCGAATCGCCGCTCCGACCGAGCGCACGTTGTCGATGCGTCCCGACGTAACTCCGCCGGCGACCGAACGCGACGCGATGCCGTCGATATTCAGACTGCCGTCGGCATTGCGGGTGCCGACCACGACGACGACATTCGACGAACCTATATCGACGCCTACTATGTAACTCTTTTTCTCCATATCCCTATTCGGTGCAAACCACCTGATTATTATATTTCAAATTTATCGTTCCGTATCTGTCCCAGCCTATTTTGCCGAGTCCGTCGCGGTAGAACCGCATCAGTTTGTCGAACTTCCGCTCCGCATCGCCGATTTCGCCGAACACGATGCGGAAATCGCCGCTGCGCGGAACGAGAACCAACTCCATCGCACCCGACGATGCGGACGAAGCGACGATTTGGACAATCTCCGCCGACCAGAATCCGTCGTCCTCGACCTGACGGACAAAGTTAATCAGTTTGAGGAAATCGGCATACTTTTCCTCGTTTTTTTTCTGCTCCGCCCTCACAGCGTCCTGCCGCGCTGTAACCGCGTCCATCTTGCGCCGCACGTCGCGCAGCAGACCGTTCTGATAGCGGCGCAACATCTTCCTCCTCTTCAACGTATCCGCCGCCCGCTTCTCGAAAACCGCATTCGACTCAAAGAAACCCTTTTTTGCCCTCATTCTGCGAATCACTTTCAGCGAATCCCTGATTCTGTCCTCCTTGGCGTAAAGCGGATTCCTCTCCTTTTCAATCTGCCTTATCCGTTTCTCGGCATCGGCTTGCAGGTCGGCGACATAATCACCTATGTACCCTTCATAGGACGGCGGCACTATCGGTCGGTAACTTCCCGTAACTACCGGCACATATAGTGCCGACGCCTCGGGAGCGGCAAAAATGAAACCGTCCTCGGTAACGTAGGCATTGTAGCCGTCCGTCAGCAGACGCATCATAGGTCGCCGCTGGCTTATATCGACGTGCATGATGCCAGAGTAGGTTACGTAGACATCGACGTCATCGACGAATCCGTTGCGGGCTATAATGTGCCGGATGCCAGCCGCATTCACGGCGTCTGCCGGCGCGCCTATCGTCGCGATGCCGCTGCGCAGAATCCATTCGCGCACCTTGCGGCTCGTAACGAGTTGTCCGTCGGCGGTGCTGTCGGTTATGCTTATGTCCACCCGCTCGACCGTCTGCACCGCACGGTGCCGCGAAGCGAGAACCGACGCATAGACGATATAGCCGACGGCAATCGACCACACTGCGACCACAAGGGCTATTTCGCCTGCACGTTTGAGCATAACCACCAGTAACTTTACATAAAAAACTATACCAACGTCATTCTGAGCGCAGCGAAGAATCTGTCTAAATAGATTCCGAATATTTAGATCCTTCGCTTCGCTCAGGATGACGAATCAGAACTGAATATTATACTGTTGTCAGAAATACAGTGTAAGATAGCATATAATCAACGTTCCTAAAAATCAAGCCTTTTTCTTCAACACCTCGGCAATCGCGCCGCAGCAGGCATCGATATTTCCCGCACCGAACGACACAACCACATCGGTATCCATATTTCCTATCTCTTCCGCAATCCGTTCGCGTTCGACTATCCGGCACGGAACGGTTACCAAATCGGCAATCATCTGCGACCCGACGCCCTCGATAGGCTCCTCGCGGGCAGGATATATCGGCAGCAGTACCGCTTCGTCGGCAAGCGACAGTGCCGCGGCGAACTCGGTGTAGAGGTCGCGGGTGCGGGTATAGAGGTGCGGCTGGAATATAGCCGTAAGCCGTCTGCCGGGGAACATTTTGCGCACCGACGCAATCGTCGCCGACAGTTCGCGCGGATGATGGGCGTAATCGTCCATATATACCTGCTTCGGCGTATTGACGTAAAACTCGAAACGCCGCTTGACGCCCGAGAACTCCGCCAGCGCGCTGCGCAGCGCATCTTCGTCGAACGGTTTGCCCTCGGCTTTCGCCGCGCACCAGAATGCCGCTACCGCGGCTACCGAATTTTCGATGTTTATCCACCCCGGCACTCCGAGCGTGCAGCCCTCGACGACGCCCGACGGAGTAACCATGTCGTAGCGATAGTGTCCGCCGCCTATCAACTCCACGTTCTTCGCATAGAAGTCGCACGGCTCGTCGTAGGAGTACCGCCACACCTTTATCGCGTCGTTGCGCACGGCGACGTCCACTCCGAGTTTCAGTACGAGCGCGCCGCCCGCCTTTATCTGCGAGATGAACTGCGCGAACGCCTCCTTCACCGCTTCGTGCGTGCCGTAGATGTCGAGGTGGTCGGCATCTGCCGACGTTACGACCGCCACATCGGGATAGAGCCGCAGGAACGAACGGTCGAATTCGTCCGCCTCGACCGCGAGCCGCCTTCCCTCGCCCGACACCAGATTGCCGCCGAAATTCTTCGACACTCCGCCCAGGAACGCACTGCCCTCGCCCGCCGCACGACGGTTGAGCCATGCGACCAGAGTGGATGTGGTGGTCTTGCCGTGAGTGCCGGCGACCGCCATCACGTATTTGCCCTGCGACAGCAGACCGAGCATCTGCGAACGCTTCATAACCTCGAACCCGCGCTCGCGGAACATCGTGAATTCGGTATGTTCCGCCGGCACGGCAGGCGTGTAGACCACCGCCGTAAGTTCGGGGTCGAGGAACTCGTCGGGAATCAGTTTCACGTCGTCCTCGTAGTGTATCTTCGCTCCCGCTTCGGAAAGACGGCGCGTGAGGTCGGACTCCGCGCGGTCGTAACCGCCCACCGTCCATCCCTCGTCGAGGAAATAGCGTGCCAGCGCACTCATTCCGATTCCGCCGATTCCGATAAAGTATATTCTGTTCTTCTTCATTTCAGGTTATTCTCCCCAGTATTTCACTATTTCGTCAGCCACGCGGTCCGCTGCATCGGGAACGGCGAGGCGCGATATATTCTTCGACAGCATCGTGAGTTCGTCCTTGTCGGCAATCATGCGCAGTGCCGTCGATATTCCGCAATCGACCGCATCGGCATCGGCGACCATGCGCGCCGCCTTCTTGTTCACGAGTGCCTGAGCGTTTTTGGTCTGGTGGTCTTCGGCGACATTCGGCGACGGCACGAAAAGCGTCGGCTTGCCTGCCAGACACAGTTCGGACACCGTGCATGCACCGCTGCGCGAAACCACGACGTCGGCGATTTCGTAGGCGTAGTCCATGCGGTCGATGAACGCTCCCTGCCAGATGTTTTCCGTCGGATAATGCCCGAGGAACTGTTTCATCTCCGCCTCGTAGTAGCGTCCCGTCTGCCATATCACCTGAACGGGAGCCTTGCCGCCGAGCGTCATGACCCACGATTTCATCATGTTGTTCAGAGTACGCGTACCGAGCGAACCTCCGACCACGAGCATTACCGGCAGCGAACCGTCGAAGCCGTAGTACTTCAACGCCTCCGCCCTGTCGATGCTGCCCGCCGAGAACGAACCGCGCAGCGGATTGCCCGTCATCACGATTTTGTCGGCATTGAAGAAACGCTCCATGCCGTCGTATGCGACGCAGACGCTCTTCGCACCGCCACCGACGATTTTGTTCACGAGACCCGCATAGGAATTCTGCTCCTGAATGACGGTCGGGATGCCCATGCGCTGAGCCATCCAAACGATAGGCGCGCTCGCATAGCCGCCGAATCCCGCCACGATGTCGGGACGGAACTCCTTGATTACGGTTCGCGCGCGACGCAGCGACCGCAGCACGTGCATCGGCAGCGCGAAGTTGCGCAGCGTCAGTTTGCGTTGCAGACCCGCGATAGGCAGACCCACTATGCGATAGCCCAGACGGGGAATGGTCTGCATCTCCATCTTGCCCTCCGCTCCGACGAAAAGTATCTCCACATCGTCGCCGAAACGGCGTTTCAACGCCTCTGCGACCGATACCGCCGGATAGATATGACCGCCTGTTCCGCCGCCCGAAAGAATTATCCGTTTCATGTAAAATGATATTAACCGAATTAACTGCGAAAATACGGATTATTCTCGAATGTCGCAAAATAAATACGCCAAATCGGGAGATATTTTTTGGCGATTACATACAATTTTACACTAACTGTATCCCAAAGTCGTATGTCTTTGCGAGTTCCGACAAAAGTCCCCCGCACAGGCGGGGGATTTAGGGGGTGGGTAACATCTGTGTACGCGGCTTTGACGCGAGAACCACGACAGTCGGTTATCCGAATACTTGCAACAACCTGATTCAGTGTAGAGTTATATATAGTTACCTATTTTTTCACAATACAGACGGAGCGGCATTTACGGGCATCGGTGTCCGCGAAAGGCTACCGCTTGCGGGGATGCGACCTGAAAAACCAGACTATGTGAGGCAACGCCTCTTCCGGAAAACTGTGTCCGCCCGAATGGAGATACGCCGCCACGTCGTTGCCGTCGGAAGAGCAGAACAGACGGACATGTTCGGACATCTTGCGCCCCTTCGTTTTGCAGCCGTTCAACTCTATGGCGGAGTATACGGCGTCCAGCACGCGGTCGTAGCGCACGATTTCGTCGGATGAGCCGCCGGCGAAGAATACGGGTTTCTGGCGGCGCATGTCCAGAATCCGTTTCGACATTCTGCCCGTCCCCGAATGTACGGACGCCACCGCTGCGAATACGTCGCCGCGAACCGACCATAGTCCTTGAACGAATCCGCCGCCGTTGGAGTGTCCCATGCAGTAGATGCGTCGTTCGTCTATGCGGAACCGGTGCCGGAGCGTGTCGAGCAGCGCATCGAAGAACTCGATGTCGCGACCGTAATTGCCCTCCTTAGGCATTATCCAGCCGTTGCCCGCGCCCGACTTTCCGCCGGGCGACCACAGTCCCTGCGGATAGACGACAATCGCCTCGTCCCACAACTCGTGAACGTACATCTTACGCATCGCACGGTCGATTGTTCCGCGGCGACCGTGGAACACGAACACGAGCGGCAATTCCCTGTCGGACGGCATATCCGCAGGCGCGAAAACCAATGCCCTGCGCAGGCTGTCCCTTACGGTGCATTCCAGCATTTCGGAGCGGTGTGCGGACGGGTTCTGCGCTCGGGCAGACAACGCCGCAACGCACAGAACCGCAACGACTAAAAGCGGTTTAGGAGTTTTCATATCACAAAAATAGCGATTCTCACCGACCCTCACAAACAATCGGCACAAATAATGCAATACGACCTTGACATCCTTAACGACTTTAAGGACGTTAAAGACTTTAAAGATTTTTACGCTATGTACTCTTTCCTGTTTCCGACCTACGCCTACCGCAAGAACTTTTCACTGTTCGTGCTGTCGCTCAGAGTTCTGTTCGGCGTACTGCTTATGGTACACGGCATAGGCAAAATCATGGATTTCGACACGCTTTCGCAAACGTTTCCCGACCCGCTCGGCATCGGCAGCCGCCGGTCGCTGATACTTGCCATATTCGGCGAGGCGGTATGTTCGGCGGCATTCATTCTCGGTTTTCTGCACCGGCTGTGCATGATACCGATGATTATAACCATGATTACGGCGTTCGTCGTCGTCCACAAATGGAGCGTTACCGACGGTGAAATGGCGTTCGTTAATCTGATGGTATTTCTGCTTCTGTACGTCGTGGGACCAGGTCGCTATTCGATAGACCGCATCGAACGCTCCCGCGCCGAAAACCGTCGAAAGGCAAAAGGGAAAAGACCTTAACGACCCTAAGGACTTTTAAGACTTTAAGGTCGTTAGGGTCTTCCACGCTCTCCGTCAAAGTCCGAAAGCCTGCTTCAACTCGTCCATCTGCGCCTGCGACATACCCTCTGGAACGAATCCCATATTGCGGGCCGTCATGTAGATTTGAGCCGATTTGGAAAGCGTATCGACCATATCGAACGCCTCGACGATATTTTCGGCTACAGCGCATACGCCGTGTTTCTCCCACAGAACCACGTCGTAGTCTCGCAACTCCTCGACCGTCCGTTCGGCGAGTTCGACCGAACCCGGCATACGGTAAGGCACTATACCCAGTCCCTTCGGGCAGAACGCCCGCGTCTCGGGAATCATGCTCCACAGCAGATTCGTCAATACGTCCTTTTTCAGGAACTCGGGATTATGGCTCATGGCAACGAGGTCGATTGGGTGCGTATGCAGCGCAGCCCGATAGCCGTTGCCCGAAGCAATCATCCGTTCGTGCATCGACAGGTGCGCCGGCAGTTCGGACGTCGGGCGCACCGGATTGTCAGCCACGATTTCGTAACTCGCGCAGTCGTCGAGGATGCGGATTACCGAGCCGTTCTCCATCGGTCGGCGCGCGAGGTCGCGCATACGGCGGTTCGTACCCTTGCAGAAGAACCAGCAGCCCCGCAGATGCGGCAGCGTAACGCCGATGGGCATGGGTCCGCTTATCGGTGCGAGCGAACGCATCCCGTCGTCCGCGAATTCGGTGATGTTTATCGTGATGTTGCCGCCGTTGCGCTCCGCCCAGCCCTTTTGCCAGAGATAGCCTGCGACTTCGGCGACTTCATCTATCTTGTGCGCCAACTCGGGGCGACCTTCCAGAATCGATTTCATGGCTCTATCGTTTCGATGTTACATCGCGTTCGTAACGCTGAATCTCGGTTATGTACTCCTCGCCAACCGGCACTCCGTTGCGCAGGCAGAACATGTCCCACACGGCACTCCACGGCAGCGACTTGCCCTCCTCCAACATCGCCAGCCGCTCGAACAGACGGTTTTCGGCTTCGTAGCCGCGCAGAGTATCGGTCGGTTCGAGCAGAGCCTGCAACAGACATTTCTGCGTGGCGCGCATGCCGACGACATACGCACCGACGCGGTTTATCGACGCATCGAAATAGTCCAGTCCTATATGCACTCTGTCGAGCGCGCCGCAGCGCACAATCTCCCTGGCGAGTTCGAGCGTCTCGTCGTTCATGGTCGTAACGTGGTCGGAATCCCAACGCACGGGACGGCTGACATGCAGCATCACCTCCGGCGTGAACAGCAGCAGCGACGAAATCTTGTCAGCGATGCTCTCCGTCGGATGGAAATGTCCGGTATCGAGCGTAACTATCTTGCCGTGCTTCGCTCCGTAAGCGAGATAAAAATCGTAGGAACCCACGGTGTAACTCTCGGCTCCGATGCCGAAGAGTTTCGCCTCGATGCAGTCGCGCATGTCGGCATACTCGGTGGAGAAAATCTCGTCGAGCGACTCTTTGAGCAGTTCGCGGTAACGCAGACGGTTCACGGTCGTATCCTTCGAACCGTCGTGAATCCACAGATTCATGATGCTCGGCGAACCCTGACGGCGACCCATCTCCTCGGCAATCGCACGGCAGCGTTTCGTATGCTCAATCCAGAAACCGCGGATTCCGTCGTCGGGATTGGCGAGCGTGAGCGACCCGCTCTTCGGGTGCGAGAACGAGGTGGAGTTGAAATCGAGTTTCATGCCGCGTTCGGCAGCCCACTGCATCCAACTCTCGAAGTGCGACGGCTCTATCTCGTCGCGGTCTACCGCCTTGCCGCCGAAATCGCCGTATATCGCGTGGAGGTTCAGACGGTGTTTGGTCGGAACGAGCGACGCCGCGAATTCGATGTCGCGACGCACCTCGTCGATATTGCGCGCCTTGCCGGGGTAGTTGCCCGTAGCCTGTATTCCGCCCGAAAGTTCGCCGTCGGGGTTCTCGAATCCCGACACGTCGTCAGCCTGCCAGCAGTGCATCGACAACGCTATGTTCTGCAACCGTCCGATTGCCTTTTCGGTATCCACGCCTATCGCCGCATAGCGTTCGCGGGCGATTTCGTAGGATTTTTCGATGATTGATTCTTTCATGAGAGTATGTTTTTCGGTTAATATTCTTGCTTCTCCTTAAAGTCGTTAAGGTCTTTAAGGACTTTAAGGTCGAGGTTCGTAAGTTTTCAGTTCCGAGGATTCGCGCACGCAGCGGCGCATCTCGGCGAGCGACCCTACAAGTCCCGCCGCACGCGCCTGCACCATCAGATTGCCCAATGCCGTCGCCTCCGACGGTCCTGCGACCACTTTCACGCCCGTAGCCTCGGCGGTAAGACGGTTGAGCAGGTCGTTGCGCGCACCGCCGCCGATGACGTGCAGCGTGTCGATTTCGAACGGAGCGACCTTTTGCAGCCGCGCAAGCACCTCGCCGTACTTGGCGGCGAGCGAATCGAATATCAGACGCACCATGGCGGCATCGCCGCAAGGTTCGGCGATTGCGTGCGAGCGGCAGTAGGCGCGTATCGCCTCCGCCATATCGGTCGGCGAAGCGAAAGAGGCGTCGTCGGGGTCTATCACCGCCGCCGAGCGCGGTGCGGATTCAGCCATCCGCATTATATCTTCATAGGTATAGTCGCGACCCTCGCGCGACCATCCGGCGCGGCACTGTTCGAGCAGCCACATGCCCGTAATGTTTTTCAGGAAACGCACCGTGCCGTCCACGCCACCCTCGTTAGTGAAGTTCATCGCGAACGATTCGTCGCCGATAACCGGTTCGCGCAGTTCGATGCCCATCAGCGACCATGTTCCCGAACTCAAATAGGCGAACCGCTCGTTCCCGGCTGGAACAGCCGCCACCGCCGAAGCGGTATCGTGTCCCGCAACGGCTATTACGGGGACTGCACCCAAACCCGTCTCCGCCGCCACATCGCCTCTCAACACACCGACCCGCTCCCCTGGCATCACTATGCGCGGAAACAGCGACAGGTTTGCGCCCGCGGCTTCGAGCAGCGAACCGTCGATTCTTTTCGTGCGCGGGTCGAGCAACTGCGACGTCGAGAGAATCGTGTATTCGCAGACCTTTTCGCCCGTCAGCATGTATGACAGCGCGTCGGGCATGAACAGAACCGATTGAGCGTCGCGCAAAGCCGACACCCCCTCGCGATGCTGGGCGGAGAGTTGGTAGAGGGTATTGAAATTCATTATCTGGATTCCCGTCCTTTCGTAGACCTCGCGGCGCGGAATCATTTCGAAAAACCGCTCCGGCTCGCCGTCGGTATAGGGGTCGCGGTACGAGCGCGGCAGCGACAGCAGCGAACCGTCGCCGGCGACGCAGACGAAATCGACGCCCCACGTATCGATTCCTATTGATTCGACCTTCACGCCGCGTCTGCCGACCTCCGACAGTCCGCGCACGATTTCGGAGTAGAGGGCGTAGATGTCCCAATAATATTTGCCGCCGAGCGGCAGTATGGAGTTCGGAAAACGGTGGACGCACTCGGCGGCGATGCGCCCGCCGGCGTATGTCCCGAGGATGACGCGACCGCTGGTCGCACCTATGTCCACGGCAATGAAGTTTCGGTTCATAAGTCAGGTTTCAAGTCGGTTTTACAAAAATAACGAATCATCCGCCGTCCGCGGTTGTTCATTTTGACACAATGGTTGGAAATTCTGACACTTCGTCCGCCGCGGCGATTGATGAAAACTTTTAATAACTTTTGCGGCGGAGGGTCGTCCGTTCCTCCGTCCGATATTATTTTTGCGGACAGAACCAATATATCCAAATATTCTTTCTCATTATGGTAAAAATCGGAACTCCGCTTACACCGGTAGGCAAAAAGGCGTTGCTGTGCGGCGCAGGCGAACTCGGCAAGGAGGTCGCAATCGAACTGCAACGTTACGGAATCGAAGTGGTGGCTCTCGACCGCTACGCCGACGCCCCTGCGATGCAGGTCGCACACCGCTCCCATGTAATATCGATGCTCGACGGAGCGAAACTGCGCGAGATAATCGAACTCGAAAAGCCAGACTATATCATCCCCGAGGTCGAGGCTATCGCCACACCGACGCTCGTCGAACTCGAAAAGGAGGGCTACAACGTCATCCCGACCGCCAACGCCGCATGGCTCACGATGAACCGCGAGGGCATCCGCCGTCTTGCCGCCGAGGAACTCGGGCTGCCGACATCCGCCTACCGTTTCGCCGACACCTACGAGGATTTCATCGCTGCTGTCGACGAAATCGGCATACCGTGCGTGGTGAAACCCATAATGAGTTCGTCGGGACACGGTCAGAGCGCAGTCCGCAGCCGCGAGGAGGTCGATGCCGCATGGCATTGCGCCCAGGAGGGCGGTCGCGCGGGAGCGGGTCGCGTCATCGTCGAGAGATTCGTCTATTTCGACTACGAAATAACGCTGCTTACCGTGCGCCACAGCGCAGGCACGACGATGCTCGAACCTATCGGACATCATCAGGTGGACGGCGACTACCGCGAATCGTGGCAGCCGCAGGGCATGAGTCCGCTCGCCAAGGAGCGCGCGCACGAAATAGCACGCAGGATAACCGACGCTCTGGGCGGCTACGGCATATTCGGAGTGGAGATGTTCGTCAAGGGCGACGACGTGATATTCAGCGAGGTCTCGCCGCGTCCGCACGACACGGGCATGGTGACGATGATTTCGCAGGACATGTCGGAGTTCGGTCTGCATGCGCGTGCGATTCTCGGACTGCCGGTTCCGGCTGTGCGGTTCTACCGTCCGAGCGCATCGAAGGCGATTGTGGTCGAGGGCGACACCGACAAGGTCGTTTTCGGCAATCTCGAAAAGGTGCTGTCCGAACCGGACGTCCAGATTCGTCTGTTCGGCAAGCCGGAGGTCAGGGGACACCGCCGCTACGGAGTGATTCTCGCCTCGGACGAAACCGTCGAAGCGGCACTCGCCAAGGCGGAGCGCGCATACGCGGCACTCGAAACCGAAATTTTACCACGATAAGCGATAATTTATATGAAAACGGGCGATTCGGGTTTGCGGTTGGGCAAAAAATGCCTATCTTTGCAGTGTCGCAATGCGACGCCTGAGTCCGAACGGAAAACGATGAGCAACCTTATCAACATATCCTCTTTCACGCAGGGGCAGCAGCCTCACGGAGGGCATCATTTCCCCGTTTCCGTTTTCGATTCATCGTTCACCGACGAAAATATTGTTTCAATTTGGGGCGGCACTATCAGTGCCGCCTTTTTTATATAACATGCTCATGGGCGGACGTAAACTTTTGATACAAGGCGGCACAGCCGTAGGCGGCGGCGAAAGCAGACGCTGCGACATACTCGTCGCCGACGGCAGAATTGCCGCAATAGGCAAGGACATACCGACCGGCGCAGCCGACGAAATCTTCGATGCTACGGGGTGTATCGTTACCTACGGTCTCGCCGACGTCCACGTCCACCTGCGCGAACCCGGTTACTCGGCGAAGGAGACCATCGCGAGCGGCACAAGGGCTGCGGCACACGGCGGATATACGGTAGTCTGCGCAATGCCCAATCTCAATCCCGCGCCCGATTCGCCGGCGACGATTGCCGTCGAGCAGGAACTCATCGACCGTCAGGCGGTAATCGACGTCCGTCCGTATGCGACGATTTCGGTTGCGCGCGAGGGTCGCGAAGTAACCGATTTGGAGGCATTGAAACCGCTCGCGATCGGATTCTCGGACGACGGCAACGGCATCCAGCAGGAATCCACGATGCGTGAGGCGATGCGGCGTGTCGCAGCGATGGACGGCATCATCGCCGCCCATTGCGAGGACAATTCGCTGCTGCACGGAGGATACATCCACGACGGCGAATACGCCCGCCGCAACGGACACCGCGGAATCTGCTCCGAGAGCGAATGGGGACAGATAGCGCGCGACGTGAAACTCGCCGCCGAAACGGGCTGCCGCTATCACGTATGCCACATCTCGACCGCCGAGAGCGTCGAAATAATCCGCAACGCACGCAGGTCGGGAGCGAACGTAACGTGCGAAACCGCTCCTCACTACCTCGCACTCACCGAGGATGACTTGCAGGAGGACGGGCGCTTCAAGATGAATCCGCCGCTGCGTACCGCCGCCGACCGCGACGCACTCATACGCGGCATTCAGGACGGCACGATAGAGGTCATTGCGACCGACCACGCGCCGCATACCTCCGAGGAGAAGTCGCGCGGGCTGAAAGGCAGTGCGATGGGCATCGTCGGGCTTGAAACGGCGTTCGCCGTAGTCTATACCGAACTCGTCCGCAAAGGCGTAATCACGATAGAACGGATGATAGAACTGATGTGCGACAATCCGCGCCGGATATTCCGGCTGGGCGGAGGTCTGCGCGTCGGCGAAGCGGCGGACATCGCCGTGTTCGACATCGCTACGCCGTACCGCATCGACAGCCGCGAATTTCTGTCGACGGGTCGCGCCACCCCGTTCGAAGGGCGCGAGGTCTGCGGAGAGTGCCTGCTGACGCTGAAAGACGGCGAGACCGTATGGAAAAAGAGATAAGATAAATACAGATACAAGTTCATGAAACAACAACCCGACAAAAAGTTAGTCCTCGAAAACGGACGCGAGTTCTGCGGCTACGGCTACGGTGCGAACCGCAACGTCGTGTGCGAAATCGTGTTCAACACGTCGATGGTGGGCTATCAGGAGATTCTCTCCGACCCGTCGTACACCAATCAGATTGTGGTGATGACCTATCCGCTCATCGGCAACTACGGTATCACCGACGAGGATTTCGAGACCAAATCGCTCACCATAGGCGGAATGATAGTCCGCGAATGCAGCGAGAATCCGAGCAACTTCCGCTACACCAAGACCATTTCGGAGGTGTTCGACGAACACGGAATCCCGTGCATCAGCGGCATCGACACCCGCATGCTCACCCGCATTATCCGCAACGAGGGTTGCCAGCGCGCTGCGATAGTCGATATTTCGATGCCGACCGAAGAGGCTCTGCGGTTCATCGCCGATACGCCGGCAGACCGCGACGTGGTATCGAAGGTGAGTTGCCGCAAACGCTGGTTCTCGCGCACGCCGCACCACCGTTTCGACGTGGTGGCAATCGACTGCGGCATCAAATACAATATCGTGCGCTCGCTCAACCAGCGCGGCTGCAACGTAATCATCGTGCCGTTCGACACGCCAGCCGAAGAAATCATGGCTTTCAATCCGCACGGAATATTCATCTCGAACGGACCGGGCGACCCGAGCGACGTCCCGCAGGTGGCGAAACTCGTCGAACAGTTGCGCGGCAAACTGCCGATTTTCGGAATCTGTCTCGGACACCAACTCATCTCGCTCGCCTACGGAGCCAGGAGTTTCAAACTCAAATTCGGTCATCGCGGCGGAAACCACCCCGTGAAAAACCTGCTGACTGGCAAAATCGAGATTACGAGCCAGAACCACAACTACGCCATCGACGCCGAGTCGCTGCGCGACACCCCGTTGGAGGTAACGCACGTGAATCTGCTCGACGGCACGGTCGAGGGCGTCGAGAACCGCCGCGACAAGATTTTCTCGGTGCAGTATCACCCCGAGAGCGCACCGGGTCCGCAGGACAGCACATACCTTTTCGACAAATTCATAAAACTGATGGAGGACAATCGCAATGCCTAAACGCACGGATATAAAGAAGGTAATGGTTATCGGCTCGGGACCTATCGTCATAGGTCAGGCAGCCGAATTCGACTATGCGGGTACGCAGGCGTGCCTCGCGCTCAAAGAGGAGGGTTACGAAGTGATTCTCGTGAATTCCAATCCGGCGACTATCATGACCGACACCCATATCGCCGACAAGGTCTATATGGAGCCTCTCAAACTCGAATACGTCGCCAAAATCATCCGCTACGAGCGTCCCGACGCAATCGTCCCGGGACTGGGCGGACAGACGGGACTGAACCTCGCCGTGCAACTCGCCAAGAAGGGCATCCTCGAAGAGTGTCAGGTCGAGATTCTCGGAACGTCGTTCGAGAGCATCGAGCAGGCGGAAGACCGCGAACTCTTCAAGGAGTTGTGCATCCGTCTGGGCGAACCTGTGCTGCCGTCGGAGATAGTGAACTCGGTCGAGGAGGCAGTAAAGGTGGCGGCTGAAATCACCTATCCGGTCGTGCTGCGTCCCGCGTTCACGCTGGGCGGTACGGGCGGCGGCTTCGCCAACGACGAGCAGGAGTTGCGCGAGATGATGCGCAACGCGCTCGCCCTCTCGCCGGTGCATCAGGTGCTGGTCGAAAAGAGCATCAAGGGCTACAAGGAGATTGAGTACGAGGTGATGCGCGACAGCAACGACACGGCGATAACCATCTGCAACATGGAGAACGTGGACCCCGTCGGCATACACACGGGCGACTCAATCGTCGTCGCGCCGAGCCAGACGCTCACCAACAAGGAGTACCAGTTGCTGCGCGACAGTGCGCTGAAGATCATACGCGCTCTCAAAATAGAGGGAGGCTGCAACGTACAGTTCGCACTCGACCCGCTCTCGTTCAACTATTATATAATAGAGGTCAATCCGCGCGTGTCGCGTTCGTCGGCTCTCGCATCGAAGGCGAGCGGCTACCCTATCGCCCGCGTTAGTGCCAAAATCGCCGTCGGCTTGACGCTCGACGAGATAGACATCGCCAACACGCCGGCAAGTTTCGAGCCTGCGCTCGACTACGTCGTAACCAAAATCGCCCGTTTCCCGTTCGACAAGTTCAGCGAGGCGTCGAACGAACTCGGCACGCAGATGAAGGCTACGGGCGAGGTGATGAGCGTCGGTCGCACCATCGAGGAGAGCCTCCTGAAAGCGGTGCGCTCGCTCGAAACGGGCGTATGCCACATCCACAACAAGAAGTTCGACGACATGTCCAACGCCGACATGCTCGCCTACATAGCGCGCGGCACGGACGACCGCATCTATGCCATAGCGCAACTCATCCGCAACGGCATCGACCTGTCGCTGATTTACGACCGCACGAAAATCGACATGTTCTTCCTCGAAAAAATCAAGAACATCGTCGAGGAGGAGCAGGTCGTGGCAGCGAACAAGGGCGACCGCGACACGCTCTACGAAGCGAAGCGCATGGGATTCAGCGACAAGTTCATCGGGCGTCTGTGGGGCATGACGGCGGAGGAGGTGTTCGCCCTCCGCGAGAAATACGCGATGTTCCCCGTCTACAAGATGATAGACACCTGCGCGAGCGAGTTCAGTTCCTACGTTCCCTACTTCTACTCGACCTACGAGCAGGAGAACGAATCCGTCGTGAGCGACAAGAAGAAAATCGTGGTACTCGGCTCTGGACCGATACGCATCGGTCAGGGCGTCGAGTTCGACTACTCGACCGTCCACGCTATATGGACTATCCGTGAAGCGGGCTACGAGGCGATAATCATCAACAACAATCCCGAAACGGTTTCGACCGACTACACCATATCGGACAAACTCTATTTCGAGCCGCTGACGGTCGAGGACGTGATGAACGTAATCCGTCTCGAAAAGCCGCTCGGCGTCATCGTGTCGCTCGGCGGGCAGACGGCAATCAACCTCGCCGAACCGCTCGTGCGCATGGGAGTGAAGATTATCGGTACCGACATCGACGCCATCAACAAGGCGGAGGACCGCAAGATATTCGAGCGCATCATGCACGAAGTCGGCATACCGCAGCCGCAGGCGCAGGCGATAACCGAAATCGAGGAGGGCGTGCGCGCCGCCGAACGCATCGGCTATCCGGTGCTGGTGCGACCGAGTTTCGTTCTGGGCGGACGCGCCATGCAGATTGTCGGCAACGAGCAGACGCTGCGCTACTATCTGCACAATGCGGTCGAAATCAACGAAAATTCGCCGGTACTGGTCGACAAGTACATCATGGGCAAGGAGTTGGAGGTCGATGCCGTTTGCGACGGTACGGACGTGTTCATTCCCGGCATCATGGAGCATGTCGAGAAGACGGGTATCCACTCGGGCGACAGCATCAGCGTCTATCCGACGTTCAGCGTCAGCCAAAATGTCAAGGATACGATAATCGACTACACCGTCCGTCTGGGCAAGGCTATCGGCATCGTCGGTCTGTTCAACATACAGTTCATCGTCGATAAGGAAGAGAAGGTCTACGTCATCGAGGTGAACCCGCGTTCGTCGCGAACCGTTCCGTTCCTATCGAAATCGACGGGCGTGCAGATGGCGAAAATCGCCACGCTCGTCATCCTCGGTCATTCGCTGCGCGAGCAGGGCATCACGGAGGTATATCCGGCGGAGCGCAAACGCTGGTTCGTCAAGACGCCGGCATTCTCGTTCGCCAAAATCAAGGGCGTCGATTCGTATCTGTCGCCCGAAATGAAATCGACGGGCGAGGCAATCGGCTACGACGACACGCTGACGCGCGCGCTCTACAAGTCGTTGCAGGCGTCGGGCATGGCGGTCGTGAACTACGGAACGATTCTCGTAACGCTCGCCGACAAGGACAAGGAGGCTGCGCTGCCGCTCATAAAGCGGTTCTACAACCTCGGCTTCAACATCGAGGCCACGCGCGGCACGGCGAACTTCCTGCGCGAACACGGGCTGCGCACGCGCTGTCTGGGCAAATTGAGCGAGGGCAGCAACGACATCTACAACACGCTGCGCAAGGGACACGTGAACTACGTGATAAACACCATCGACCTCAACCAGCACAACACGCGGCTCGACGGTTACGAAATCCGCCGCTCGGCAGTCGAGAACAACGTTACGATATTCACCGCGCTCGAAACCGTGCGTGTGATGCTCGACGTTCTGGAAGAGATTACGCTCGGCGTATCGACCATCGACGCCGAATACGGAGCGAAAAAGACGGGTACGATTTCGAGATAGCGGAAAAATTGCGTAAATTAGCGAAATGGACAAACGGATATTCGAAATAGAGAGCAACCGACCGCTCACGGAGCAGGTCTTCGAGATGCGGCTGCGGGGCGACGCCACGGCGATACGGCGGGCGGGACAGTTCGTCAACATCGCTGTCGAGGGGCTTTTCCTGCGCCGTCCGATTTCGGTCTGCGACTTTACGGACGACTCGCTGACACTTATATATAAGGTCGTCGGCGAGGGTACGGCGCGCTTGGCGAAGATGCAGGCGGGCGAACGGCTCGACATCCTCACGGGACTTGGCAACGGTTTCGATGCCGACCGCACGGACGCCAAAGCATTGCTCGTCGGAGGCGGAGTGGGCGTACCGCCGCTCTACCGGCTGACGAAAGACCTCGTCGCCCGCGGCAAGGAGGTTACCGCGGTGCTGGGTTTCAACCGCGCCGACGAAATCTTCTATGCCGACGAGTTCGCGGCTGCCGGAGCGAGGGTGATAATCGCCACCGCCGACGGTTCGGTCGGGACGAAAGGCTTCGTAACCGACGCCATACGCGAAAACGGCGTCGTATTCGACTATTTCTACGCCTGCGGACCTCTGCCGATGCTCCGCGCGCTCTGCGACGCGACGGCTACGGACGGCGAATTGAGTTTCGAGGAGCGCATGGGCTGCGGCTTCGGAGCCTGCATGGGTTGCAGTTGCAAGACGCACAATGGCAACAAACGCATCTGCAAGGAGGGTCCCGTCCTGCGGAAAGACGAGATAATTTAGTAAAAAGCGTCCTCAAAGACCTTAAAATAATATTGTATGACAGACCTTTCGGTTACTCTCGGCACAGTGCGGCTCGACAACCCGATAATTCCGGCAAGCGGAACTTTCGGATTCGGGGCGGAGTTCGCCGAACTGTACGACCTCGACATACTGGGTTCGATTTCGTTCAAGGGGACTACGCGCGAACCGCGATTCGGCAATCCTACGCCGCGTATCGCCGAGTGCCGCAGCGGGATGATAAATTCGGTGGGATTGCAGAACCCAGGCATCGACGCCGTGATAGCGGAGGAGTTGCCGCGGCTGCGCGAACGATTCCACAAACCGATAATTGCCAACATCAGCGGCTTTTCGACAGAAGAATACGCCGAGTGCTGCCGTCGCATCGATGCCGAACCGCAGGTGGAAATCATCGAGGTGAACGTTTCGTGTCCCAACGTCCATAACGGCGGAATGGCTTTCGGCACGTCGCCCGAATCGGCGGCAAAGGTTACCCGCGCGGTGAAGGAGGTAACGACCAAACCGGTTTTCATCAAGTTGAGTCCGAACGTTACGGACATCGTATCCATCGCCAGAGCCTGCGAGGACGCGGGTGCGGACGGACTGACGCTCGTCAATACGATGCTCGGCATGCGCATCGACATTGCGCGCAGACGACCCGTAATCGCCAACAAGATAGGCGGTTTCTCGGGTGCGGCGATATTTCCCGTCGCACTGCGCATGGTGTGGCAGGCGGCGAACGCATGCAAAATCCCGATTATCGGCTGCGGCGGCATCGAAACCGCCGAGGACGTCGTAGAGATGATGATGGCGGGCGCGTCGGCAGTCCAAATCGGCGCGGCGAACCTGCGCAATCCGTTCGTCTGCAAGGAGATAATCGAGCAGTTGCCCGCGACTATGGAGCGGTTGGGCATCGAACGGCTGTCGGACATAATCGGAATCGTAAAATAGAAAACAACAGATAACTTATGGCAAAAGATGTAATCATAGCATGCGATTTCAGCAGCAAGGAGCAGACGCTCGCGTTTCTGAATCGTTTCGAGGGGCGCAAACCGTTCGTCAAAATCGGCATGGAACTGTTCTACGCCGAGGGTCCCGAAATCGTCCGCGAAATCAAGCGTCGCGGACACAAAATCTTCCTCGACCTGAAACTGCACGACATCCCGAACACCGTCAAGAAGGCTATGGCTGTTCTCTCGCGGCTCGACGTGGACATGTGCAACGTCCATGCGGCGGGAACTGTCGAGATGATGCGCTACGCAATCGAGGGTCTGACGCGCGAGGACGGCACACGACCGCTGCTCATCGCCGTTACCCAACTTACTTCGACGAGCGAGGAGCGCATGCACGACGAACTGCTTATCGACGCGACCATAAACGAGACCATCGCCCATTATGCCGACAACGCCCGCAAAGCAGGGCTGGACGGTGTGGTGTGTTCGCCGCTCGAATCGCAAATCGTCAAGAGCCGCTGCGGCAGCGATTTCGTTACGGTAACCCCGGGTATCCGCTTCGCCGACGCCGCGGGCGACGACCAGGTGCGCATCACGACGCCTGCGCGCGCGAGAGAGATAGGCTCGGACTATATCGTCGTCGGTCGCCCGATTACTGCCGCCGCCGACCCCGTCGCAGCCTACGAACGCTGCCTGAAAGAATTTCTGGGATAGCAATAACATTTGTCCTTAAAGACCTTAACGACCTTAAACCGATATGGAAAAACAGATTGCAAAAGAACTATTGTCGATAGGCGCGGTATTCCTGCGTCCCGAGCAGCCGTTCACATGGGCGAGCGGCATCAAAAGCCCGATATACTGCGATAACCGCCTTACGCTCTCCGCACCGCGCGTGCGCGAGAAGATAGAGGCGGGACTCGCCGCCCTCGTGCGCGAGAAATTCCCTGAGTGCGAAATGCTAATGGGAACCTCGACCGCCGGCATCGCCCACGCGGCGATAACCGCCACCCTGCTCGACCTGCCTATGGGCTACGTGCGCAGCGGTGCAAAAGACCACGGTCGCGCCAACCGCATCGAGGGTCGCATGGACGCCGGCACGAAAGTCGTCGTCGTCGAAGACCTCATCTCGACGGGCGGCAGTTGCATCGAGGTGGTCGAAGCACTGCGCGAGGCGGGTGCCGAGGTGCTGGGCATCGTCAGCATCTTCACCTACGGAATGCGCCGCGGATTGGAGCGCATCGCCGAGGCGAACACCGTAAACTACTCGCTCTCGAACCTCGACGCGCTGGTCGAAGTCGCTGCCGAGGAGGGATATATCGCAGCCGAATGGAAACAGCGGATTTTGAATTTCCGCGACAACCCGTCGGACGAAAGTTGGATAACGAACCGTTAAAACCCCATATCATGAAACATCTTATCGACCCGACAGACCTCACTCCGGAGGAGACCGCCGACATCGTCGCTCTCGCCGAAGATATAATAGCCCACCGCGACCGCTATGCCGAGCGTTGCAAGGGGCGCAAACTCGCCACTCTGTTCTACGAGCCGAGTACCCGCACGCGGTTGAGTTTCACAGCCGCGATGATGGAACTGGGCGGCAACGTCCTCGGATTCTCCGACGCGCGCAATTCGTCGGTGAGCAAGGGCGAGACCGTCGAAGACACAGTGCGCGTGGTCGGCTGCTTCGCCGACATCATCGCCATGCGTCATCACATCGAGGGTGCGCCGCTCGTCGCTTCGGGCGTATCGCGCGTACCGATTATCAATGCGGGCGACGGCAGCCACAGCCACCCGACGCAGACTCTTACCGACCTGCTCACCATAAAGCGCGAACTCGGGCATCTCGACCGTCTGACTGTCGGATTCTGCGGCGACCTGCTCTACGGACGCACCGTACATTCGCTCATCAAGGCTCTGTCGCGCTACGAGGGTACGAAGATAGTGCTTATCGCGCCCGACGAACTGCGTCTGCCCGACTATATCAAGCACGAAGTGTGCGACCGCTGCGGAATCGAATACCGCGAGTGCCGCACCATGGAGGAGGTTATGGGCGAACTCGACGTACTCTACATGACGCGCGTACAGAAGGAGCGTTTCACCGACGAGGCGGAGTACGAGCGTGTGAAGGACAGTTTCATTCTCGACTGCGCCAAACTTCGCGCGGCGAAACGTGAAATGGCGATTCTCCACCCGCTGCCGCGAGTGAACGAAATCGAAAAGGAGGTCGATGCCGACCCTCGCGCAGCCTATTTCCGTCAGGTCGAGAACGGCAAGTTCGTGCGCATGGCACTCATCTGCCGACTGCTTGACTGGCAGAACGACCCTGCGCATCCGCTGCCGAAGCACTGCGAGCCGGTCGAGAATGCGTCGCTGCACTGCACCAATCCGAAGTGCATCTGCAACAACGAGAATGTCGAACCGAAGTTCCGCGCAGCGGACGGCGGCGTCTTCCGCTGCATCTACTGCGACGCAACGGCACAGAAATAGGATTCTTGTTCGCGGGCGGCTCTCACTACGCCCGCCGCTCTTTAAGCAGCCGCCAGATATTGGCGGCTGCGTGGCGTTAAGGACTTTAACGACCTTAAAGTCCTTAAAGAATTGCGCGGGAGGATAAACCTCCCGCGCAAAAAACAAGCCGCGTGCGCGGGTGTGCGCACGCGGCTTTATCGCTCCAAGACTATTCGTGGTGATAAGGTTCGTTGCGGATAATCGTAAACGCACGATAGAATTGCTCGGCGAATATTGCGCGGACGATTTGGTGCGAGAACGTCATCCGCGACAGCGACAGTTTCCCGTCGGCGCGCGAATACACGGCATCCGAGAATCCGTAGGGACCTCCTATGACGAATACCAGCCGCCGCAGACCGCCCGCCATGCGTTTCTGCATCCATGCGGCGAACTCGACGGAGCGCAACTCGTCGCCGTGTTCGTCGAGCAGCAGCAGATAGTCGCCGTCGCCGACCTGACGCAATATAGCCTCACCTTCGGCGGTGCGCTGCTGCGCCTGCGAGAGTTTGCGGGTATTCTTCACGTCGGGCAGATATACGATTGAAAACTTTGCGTAGAAATTTATGCGCTTGGCATACATCTCGACCAAGGCGTCCACCTCCCGCGAATCGGTCTTGCCGACGACAACCAAATCGATATTCATCGCTCCGCTATTTTATTTCGTCGATGTCGGTGTTCCACTCCCCATCCGCCGTCGTGCATATCACGGCACGCTCCGGCTCGACGGATTTCAGCCACTCGTAAGCCTTGTACATGTTGTAGCCGTTGCCGGCACGTTCGCCGCCCAATGCGTAGGCGATGATGCACGTATGGTTGCGCGTGCGGTAGTACATCGCCTTCACGCGGCGGAGATATTCATCGACCAGAGCGGGATTGTTGGACGGCGTGCCGTCGATGCTGCGGTCGTCCTTGCGGAGCGCGGGATTGATGTTCGCCCGTTCGATGACGTACATTCCCAGTCCGTCGCAAAGGTCGTAGAACCATTTCGGCTGGGGATTGGACGGAACGAGCGTGTTGAAGCCCTGCTTCTTCAACGCTCGGATGTCCGCCATCGCCTCCTTGCGCGTAGTGCGGGCGTCGTATGCCGTGCTGCGGATTTTCACCGCCGTGCCGTTGCGCGTCAGCGTCTGTCCGTCGAACGACGAACGTCCCAGACCGGCACGGAACGGAATATACTCGCGCGGCTTGCCGTCGCGCTTGACATAGAGCATCAGTTTGTAGAGCGACGCATTGGCACTGCTCCAAGCGAATCCTTTCGCGTCGCCGAGCGCGGTGCGTATGCGGAGCGTATCGCGCGAACGCCCGTCCACGACGATTTCGCGGACGGCATAATCTATCAGTTTCCCGTTCGGAGCATAAATGTCGTAGCCGACATTCACCGGCTCGGGATAGTTGAACGAGTTCCCGACCACGACGTCGAGCGTCAGCACGGCATTGCGACCCGATTCGTCGAAACGTATCGCCGCGTCGTAGTCGAACACGTGCAGTTTGTGCTGCGCGAAGATATAGCACCCCGCGAACTGCTCGCGGAGACCGCTCTTGGCATCGTCGTTCAGTTCGGGAGCATAGGCACGGCGCAGCCGCAGCGCGATTTCGTTCCCGCCCTGACGCAGATATGGCGAAATCAGATAGTCGGCGGGAGTATACGAATCGTCTGTTCCGGCGACCGTGCGACCGTTAATCGACACGTCGTATGCCTTAATGGTATTCTCGATATGCAGATAGACGTCGTAGTCGCTCCACGAAGTCGGTATCGCGACGGTTTCGCCGACGATTTCGGTCCTGCCGTCCGACCCAATCGCCGTCGGCGAGTAGCGCAGATAGTGAACCGTATTGGCGCAGTTTTTCGCCAATGCGTCCTCGCGCGTGTCGTAAGGCACGAACTCCGTGCGGTAGATGCGGGCTGACTGCCCGTATGCCGTCGCCGCAATCAGAACCGACGCGACGGCTATCGATATTTTTTTCATGACAGCGATGTTTCTCTTTTTCATCGTACAAATATACGCAGATTTCGGCAAAAGTCATCCATCCGGACACTCTCTTTGACGCCGACTTCCGCAGCAGGCAGGTTTTTCGCAAAAATCATGAAGGTTTAGAGATTTATTTTGTAAATTTGCAGATTGGTAAATACAGTTTCGGACAAACGAAAAACAAAAATACAGGAATTATGAGAATCGCTCAATTACTGAAATCGACAGACTACGGCTCGGAAGTCGTAGCGAAGGGTTGGGTACGCACCAAGCGCGGCAACAAGAACGTCGCGTTCATCGCGCTGAACGACGGTTCGTGCGTCGCCAACATACAAATCGTAGCGGATTTGACCAAAATCACCGACGAAATGCTGAAACCCGTAACCACGGGAGCCTGCATCTGCGTCCGCGGACGGCTCGTCGAGAGCCTCGGCGCGGGACAGGGCGTCGAGATACAGGCGGATTCGATAGAGGTCTACGGCACCGCCGACCCCGACACCTATCCGTTGCAGAAGAAGGGGCACTCGCTCGAATTCCTGCGCGACATCGCCTATCTGCGTCCGCGCACCAACACTTTCGGTGCGGTGCTTCGCATACGCCACGCAATGGCATACGCCATCCACAAATACTTCAACGACCGCGGATTCTACTATCTGCACACGCCGCTCATCACCGCTTCGGACTGCGAGGGTGCGGGCGCGATGTTCCAGGTAACGACGCTCGACATGAACAATCTCCCGAAAACCGAGGAGGGCAAGGTCGACTATTCGCAGGATTTCTTCGGCAAGTCGTGCAGCCTGACGGTTTCGGGTCAGTTGGAGGGCGAACTCGGCGCACTGTCGCTCGGACAGATATACACGTTCGGTCCGACGTTCCGAGCCGAGAACTCCAATACGCCGCGACACCTGGCGGAGTTCTGGATGATAGAGCCTGAAATGGCGTTCTACGAGTTGGAGGACAACATGGAGTTGGCTGAGGATTTCCTCAAATACCTTATCCGCTACGCACTCGAAAACTGCCGCGAAGACCTCGAATTCATGAACAAGATGTGGGACAACGAACTCATCGACCGTCTCAACTTCGTCGTCAATAACGATTTCGTCCGCCTCGACTACACCGAGGGCGTGCGCATCCTCAAAGAGTCGGGACGCAAATTCGAGTTCCCGTGCGACTGGGGCTGCGACTTGCAGAGCGAACACGAACGCTATCTGGTCGAGGAGCATTTCAAGCGTCCGGTAATCCTCATCAACTATCCGAAGGAGATAAAAGCGTTCTACATGAAGCAGAACGACGACGGCAAGACCGTGCGCGCAATGGACGTTTTGTTCCCGAAAATCGGCGAAATCATCGGCGGTTCGGAACGCGAGGCGGATTATGGCAAACTTAATGCAAGGGTCAAGGAGTTAGGCATTCCGGAGAAGGACATCTGGTGGTATCTCGACACCCGCAGATGGGGTTCGGCACCGCACTCCGGATTCGGACTCGGATTCGAGCGGCTGCTGCTGTTCGTAACGGGAATGGGCAATATCCGCGACGTGATACCGTTCCCTCGCACACCGAAGAACGCGGAGTTTTAATTCCGCATTCTTCTTCGCAGCGCGAGCGTCCGGCGTCTGACGATTTTTTACAAAACCGTATTGCGTATGATACTCAACCAGACTCAATCGTTATCGCTTCAACAGAAGTTGTCGCCGCAGCAGATACAGATGATAAAACTGCTGGAACTGCCTGCCGCGATGCTCGAACAGCGCATCAAGCAGGAAATCGAAGAGAACATCGTTCTCGAAGAGGAGCAGCCGGCGGAGGAGAGCGAACAGCCCCAGCAGATTTCGATGGACGAGTACCTGCGCGAAGACGACACGCCGTCGTACAAGAGCCGCATCAACAACTTCTCCAAGGACGACCGTCCACGCAACATCCAGATTTCGGGCGGACGCTCGTTTCAGGAGTCACTCGTCGAGCAACTCGGCTTCCGCAATCTGACGGAGCGCGAGATGCAACTCGCCACGTTCATCGTGGGCAGCATCGACAACGACGGCTATCTGCGCCGCGACCTCGAATCGATTTCGGACGACATAGCCTTCTCGCTCGGCATCGAGACGTCCGCCGGCGAACTCGAACGCCTGCTCGACATCATCCAGCATCTCGAACCGGTCGGCGTCGGCGCGCGCGACCTGCGCGAATCGCTGCTGCTGCAACTCGGGCAACTGCCGATGACGACCAAGGCGCGACGGCTCGCCAAGAAGATTCTGACCTCCTATTTCGAGGAGTTCGCGAAGAAGCATTACGAGCGTCTGATTTCGCGATTAGGCGTGAGCGAGGACGATTTCCGCGACGCCGTGCAGGAGATTCAGCGGCTGTCGCCGAAACCGGGCAACCTCTACTCGGAGGACGGCACCGAGGCTGCGCCGTACATCATCCCCGATTTCATACTCGACTATCACGACGGACGGTTCGACCTGTCGCTCAACTCCTACAACATTCCGGAGGTGAAAATCAACCGCCACTACATGGAGGTAATCCGCAACATGATGGGCGTTCCGAGCGACCGCATGACCGAAAAGGACAAGGAGGCGATACAGTTCGTCAAGAGCAAAATCGACTCGGCGAAGTGGTTCATGTCGGCTATCAAGCAGCGGCACGACACGCTGATGCGGACGATGCGGACTATCCTCGACTACCAGCAGGAGTACTTCAAGGACGGCGACCGCAGCCGCCTGCGACCGATGATACTCAAAGACATCGCCGACCGCACCGACCTCGACGTATCGACCATCTCGCGTGTGGTGAACAGCAAGTACGTGCAGACCAACTTCGGCATCATACTGCTGAAATCGCTCTTTTCGGAGGCTATGCAGACCAAGAGCGGCGAGGAGGTGTCGAGTTACGAGATAAAGAACATATTGCAGGAGTGCATCGACAACGAGGACAAGCGGCATCCACTCACCGACGAAATGCTGATGGACATACTCAACGACAAGGGTTACTGCATCGCGCGGCGCACCGTCGCCAAGTATCGCGAGATGCTCAATATCCCCGTCGCACGACTGCGCAAGCAAATATAGAGACCACGACCCGACAGAATGACGAAACCCGCTAAATACGACTACCTTATCGTCGGCGCAGGCTTGTACGGCGCAACCGTCGCCTACCGCATCCGGCAGGCGGGCAAACGCGCGCTCGTCATCGACCGCCGCGACCACACGGGCGGCAACGTCCGATGCGAGAATGTCGGCGGCATCGACGTCCACCGCTACGGTGCGCACATCTTCCATACGTCGAACCGCGAGGTCTGGGACTTCGTCAACCGGTTCGCGACGTTCAACCGCTTCACCAACTCGCCGATAGCGAATTTCAAGGGACGGCTCTACAACCTGCCGTTCAACATGAACACGTTCCACGCCCTTTGGGGCGTCGCAACCCCCGCGCAGGCTCGCGAAATAATCGACCGTCAGCGGCGCGAAAGCGGCATCGGCGAACCGTCGAACCTCGAAGAGCAGGCGATTTCGCTCGTCGGACGCGACATCTACGAAACCCTCGTCAAGGGCTACACCGAGAAGCAGTGGGGACGCCCGTGCAGCGAACTCCCGCCCGAGATAATCCGGCGTCTGCCAGTCCGCTTCACCTTCGACAACAACTATTTCGACGACCTGTACCAAGGCATTCCCGTCGGCGGCTACAATCCGCTTATCGACGCTCTGCTGGACGGTACGGAGGTTCGGCTCGGCTGCGACTTCTTCTCTCACCGCGACGAATTGGAGGCGATTTCCGGACACACGATTTATACGGGCGAAATCGACCGCTACTACGGCTACCGCTTCGGACGGCTCGAATACCGCTCGCTCCGTTTCGAGAGCGAGACCCTCGCGCAGGAGAATTTTCAAGGCGTCGCCGTGATGAACTTCACCGATGCCGAAACGCCCTATACGCGCATCATCGAGCATAAGCACTTTGCCGGCGCACGGACGCCGCATACCGTCATCACACGCGAGTATCCGCAGGAGTGGACGCCCGACCGCGAGCCGTACTACCCGATAAACGACGCCCGCAACGGCGCGGTTTATGCGAAATACAAAGCGGCGGCCGACGCCGACCCGCGCACGACGTTTGGCGGACGGCTGGCGGAGTACCGCTACTACGACATGCACCAGGTGATAGAGCGCGCCCTGAAACTCGAACTGAAACTATGATTGTTACGTCATGTTGAGCGCAGCGAAACATCTGTTCAGATTCTTCGCTACCGCTCAGAATGACTGAATTTCAATAAACCTGAATTAAACAGAAACCGATAATTAAAAATCTAACCTATGAAATACGACATTTCCGAATCAGTCCGTTACATCGGAGCGGACGACAAGACGCTCGACCTGTTCGAGGGAAAATACGTCATTCCCGACGGCGTATCCTACAACTCCTATCTGATTCTCGACGATAAGATTGCCGTCATGGATACAATCGACATCCGCAAGACCGGCGAGTGGATGGACAACCTCCTCGCCGAACTCGACGGACGCACGCCCGACTACGTCATCGTATCGCACATGGAACCCGACCACGCGGCGAGCCTGCAAAGGCTCACGGAGCGGTTTCCCGACATCGGCATCGTCGGCAACGCCAAGACATTCGCCATGATTAGGCAGTTCTTCGACATCGCGCCCGAGTGCGGAAATATCGTGGTCAAGGAGGGCGACACGCTGCCGCTCGGCACGCATACGCTGCAATTCTTCATGGCTCCTATGGTTCACTGGCCCGAAGTCATGGTTACCTACGAGCAGTCCGAGAAGATTCTGTTCTCCGCCGACGGCTTCGGCAAGTTCGGCGCGCTCGACGTCGAGGCTGACTGGGACTGCGAAGCGCGGCGATACTATTTCAACATCGTCGGAAAGTACGGCGCGCAGGTGCAGGCTCTGCTCAAAAAGGCTGCGACGCTCGACATCCGCACCATCGCGCCGCTGCACGGTCCGATTCTGCGCGAGAACCTCGGATACTACATCGACAAATACGACACGTGGAGCAGTTACCGCCCCGAGAGCGACGGCGTGTTCATCGCCTGCGCCTCGATTTACGGCAACACCGCCAAGGCGGCGCGCGCACTCGCCGAGATACTCGAAGCGAAGGGTGCCAAGAAAGTTTCGTTCGCCGACCTCGCCCGCGACGACATGGCGGAGGCAATCGAGGATGCGTTCCGCTACGACAAACTCGTGGTTGCGTCATCGACCTACGACGGCGGCATCTTCACTCCGATGGAGAACTTCCTCTCCCAACTCGCCCACAAGAACTACCAGAGGCGCAAGGTCGCAATCGTCGAGAACGGTACTTGGGCTCCTATGGCGGGCAGAAAGATGCGCGAAATGTTCGAAGCGATGAAGGAAATCGACATCTGCGAGAACACGGCGACCATCCGCTCGGCATTCAAGCCGTGCGACATCGCCCCGCTCGAAGCCCTCGCCGACGAGTTGCTGGCATAACCGTAGCGGCAAAAGGTTTTATAACGTTACGGCGGCAGTATATTATTACTGCCGCCGTTTTTGCAGGCGGAAAATATCCGCCCGCAAATCCCTAATGACCTTAAAGACTTTAAGGACCATAAGGTCTTTAAGATCAGTCCTAATTCTAAAACTCGGACACTGCGCGCACGTAGGCGTGAAGATTCAAACCTCCGCATTTCGCATATCCGTCGCCCATATCCACGTACCACGCATCCGCATAACCTGCTTCATCCGATGACCAATAGTCTTTACGCCCTAAAATAGGAATACCGTATTCTGAAAAAACTGCATCGACTCTATCTTTGATGTTGTATATCGCCTCCAATTCCAATTTAGTCGGCAACCGCCAATCGCTGCCGAAAGACGCAGCCCAAAGATTAGCATCATTCCAACCGCACTGTGTTTCTTCTAACGACATAAGCAGTCCCGACTTGCGGTCGAGATTAACTCTGACGACGATACACTGACGACCCTTCTTGGTACATATATCTCCGACGGAAAATCCGTCCTTCGGGACATCCGCTTTCTCCGCTTCACCGCATCCCGCCAGCGCAAGCAATGCCAATGCGAACACAAACACTCTTTTCATAAGCATACAAACATTTTAATGGTTAGACAGGCAAATTTACCCCCCCCCGCCAATTTTCCAAATTTCACGCATATTTTTGAATCCGAGACGGTATTTTTTCACCGCAGCCGCATCGCAGTCGCCGATTCTGGGAAAAATGCGCCGAACAAAGCCGGCAGAGGAATAGCGAATGAACGGAGAGAGAACGGAGAGCAAAGATTAAAGTCCATAAAGACCCTGCTGCAAAGAAAATCGGGACTGCCCAGAAAAGGACAGTCCCGATTCGGTTATGAGGCAATTCCGCCGCCTATTACTTCTTCTCCTCCCATTTGTTGCCACTCTCGTCCCGCATGGTTTCCAGATTGAGGACATGGAAATCGCCGAGATTGTCGGTAAACTGTACGGAATGACCGAAAGAGAGCATGTCGTGCAGCGCAAAGTGCATGAATTTGGTCATGACCAGAACAGCGGCGACCAGAACGGCTACTCCTATGAGACTCGTGCCGCACAAAATCGCAACGGTATTGACTATGACCGACATTACCGTCTTGTGCATGCGTCGTCCCTGCGGAGCCTCAATCCAGGCAAATGCCGCAAGCATGGCAAGAGTACCTATCACGATAATCACCGAGTCGTGGAAATAACCGAACATCGTAGCAGCCAATCCTGCCCATAAGCCGAGCAATACGGCGACAATCAGACTGCCGAAACCCTTCACTTCATATTGTCCATCCGCCTCGACACTCTGCACCTTGCGGTCTATTGCCGTATAATAACGTATCAGAATAATCATTATGACGGGGAAAACGAGCGACGGACCGAACAGATTCTTATCCAGATAGCCGAACAGCGAACCGGTGTCGAACTGCATATCCGGCAGCAATACCCCGAAAACGCTGACGACGGCTGCCGCGGCAACGACAGGTTTCTCCTCGCTGCACGGATGAATGTCAGCAACGTCGGTCGGCAGGGTGTATGTCTCGCCCGCCTGCGTATAAAACACCTCCTTGATACCGTTGATGCAACGGTGCAGGTTGTGATAGACCAGACAAGCGAACAGAAATGTCAGATGCACCACCGTAAGATATTCTTCTACAAACGAAGTCATCGACAGCCATACGATATACAGGACAAGCACGTTGCGGGTCGTCTGCGTAAGTCGAGCACTTCCGATGAGATTGTCGATTTTCAGCAAAGCGCGCAGCATGCTCACGCCGCCAGCCGTGAGTATGACCGTTCTGCCGGTCTGCGCCACCCATTGCGGCAGGAAACCGATGGTCGGAAACCACGCACCCAAACCGAACGACAGCACATACAATCCCATGCCGCGCAGCACCAGACCGACTCCCTGATTCTGCAACGACCTGCCGCGGAATAAAAGGAATCCGCCAATGGCAAGCATAATTATTATGAAAAGAGGCGAAGTGTGGTTTCCCACCGACAAAGAACCTGCCAACATACCAACGAGCAACAGAGTGTTATCCATGCTCTGCGGAACTTTTGCATTCATACTACGATATGGTTTATATGATTATCAGACACAAAATTAGATTATTTTTTGCAATCCGACAAAAAAATCGGGACTGCCCTCCACGAGCAGTCCCGATTCGTTATAGCGCAATTCGGCGATTATTTAGTCAGTGCGCCGATTTCGTAGAGCGCGCCGTTCACCTTGCGCACGGCGTCTGCCGATGCGGCGAACTTCGCAGCCTCGTCCTTCGTGAGTTCGATTTTCACAATCTTCTCCACACCCTTCTTGCCGAGAATAACCGGAACACCGATGCAGATGTCGTTCTGTCCGTACTCGCCTTCGAGGTATACCGAGCAAGGGATAATAGCCTTGGTGTCGTTCACGATAGCATCCACAACCGATGCTCCCGCCGCACCCGGTGCATACCAAGCCGACGTGCCGAGCATCTTGGTCAGCGTGGCTCCGCCGACCATCGTATCGGCAACTACCTTAGCCAACTTGCTCTTCGAGATGAGTTTGGTTACCGGAACACCCTTGATTGCAGCCTTCGACACGAGCGGAATCATCGTGGTATCGCCGTGTCCGCCGATAACCATGCCGTCGATGTCCTGAATGCCTGCGCCCGAAGCCTTCGACAGATAGCAGCGGAAACGCGACGAGTCGAGCGCGCCGCCCATACCGATGATACGGCGTTTAGGAACGCCTGCTGCTTTGAGCGCGAGGTACGTCATCGTATCCATAGGGTTGGAGATGATGACGAAAATCGCTTTCGGCGACCACTTGATGGCGTTTGCAACGACGCCCTTAACGATATTGGCGTTGATGCCTATCAACTCCTCGCGGGTCATGCCCGGCTTGCGCGGAATACCGGAAGTGATTACTACGACATCCGAATTTGCAGTAGCCTTGTAACCCGCTGCATCGGTGGCTGTAACGCCTGTCAGTTTGGTCTTGTAGCCCGAAGTGGCAGAAGCCTGGAACATGTCGAGCATCTTGCCTTCGGAAAGACCCTCCTTGATATCCACAAGAACGACCTCGCTTGCAATGTTGCGGCAGGCCAAAACATTGGCGCAGGTAGCACCTACCATGCCTGCACCGACAACTGTAACTTTTGACATAATTTTGTAATATTTGAATTAGTACAACTCTTTTTTAACATACCAATGCGCCGACGAGCATCGCAACTGCCGCGATGACCACGACTTCGGCATACGAAAGTCCGAACCGGCGGCGACGGAATGCCGCCTCGACGAATCGTTTCATGATTTTATTTCTCGATAAGCGCACCGTACTGCTCGGCGGTAAGCAGTCTCTCGACCTCCTCCGGAGCGGACATCTTCACCTTAATCATCCAGCCTTCGCCGTAAGGGTCCTTGTTCACCAGCGCAGGGTCGGAGTCGATTGCGGGATTTATCTCCTCGACCACACCGGAAACCGGAGAGAATGCGTCGCTGACGGTCTTCACCGCCTCGATGCTTCCGAATACGTCGCCCGCAGCGATGGTCTCGCCCTCGGTCGGTATGTCCACGAACACGATGTCGCCCAGTTCGCTCTGTGCGAAATCGGTGATTCCGATGTAAGCGTATTCGCCCTCGACGCGACACCACTCGTGGTCGTCGGAGTATTTGAGATTTGCCGGTACGTTTGCCATAATTTCAGTTTTTATTGGTTTTACTTACGTTTTGCACGCCTTTACGACGCAAATATATAACTTTTTTCGGTTAATTGTTATTTTTATAACACAAATTCTATCTCTTTGAAGAGATATTCCCGCACGCTGCCGTCCGAATGCTCCACGACGAGTTCGCCGGCAGGCTTCACGCCGCGTATTGTCGCCTCGAACCGCACACCGTCGGGCGATGCGAACGTATGCCGCTCGTCGAGGCGGTACATCTTCGACTTATAACGCTGCTGCACAGCCTCCTTTTCGCCGCTGCGCAGCGATTCGTAGTTGCGCATGAGTATCTCGGAGAAGCGTTCCAGCACCGTACGCAGGTCGAACGTCCCGCCCGTCTGCAACGACATCGAGGTCGGGTTGGGCAGCGACGGGTCGAACTCGCGCTGATTGACGTTGATGCCGATGCCGACGATTGTACGGGCAAGTTTCGCGCCCGAATAGATATGTTCGATAAGGATGCCGACGATTTTGCGGTCGCCGACGTATATGTCGTTAGTCCACTTGATTTCAGCCGCGATTCCGTATTCGGCGAACAAATCGACGAGCGAAAGCGCGACCGTTTCCGAGAGCAGGAACTGTTCGGCGGCAGGCAGGAACGACGGTTCGAGCGCAACCGAGAAGAGCAGGTTCTCGCCGATATTGCTCGACCACTTGTGTCCGCGCTGTCCGCGACCCGCAGTCTGGAAATCCGCCCACACGATATCTCCCTCGCGGTACTTCGCGTCGCGCAGGTCGTCGTTGGTGGAGGTGGTTTCGGGGATATGGTAAATCATTTTCGTCAGGGTCGGTTAGGGACGGCTCCGTTTACGCGCCTACGCCGAAATCGCGCAGGGCGTCGTTAAGCGTCGTTTTCTTGTCGGTCGACTCCTTGCGCTTGCCGATAATCAGCGCGCAGGCGACATTGTACTCGCCCGCAGGGAACTTCTTCGGATACGTACCCGCGATAACCACCGAGCGCGGCGGCACGTAACCGCGGTACTCCTTCGGTTCGTCGCCCGTAACGTCGATGATATGCGTCGAGCCGGTAATCACCACGTTCGAGCCTATCACCGCTTCGCGGCAGATATGCGCTCCCTCGACGATAATCGCACGCGAGCCGATAAAACAGTTGTCCTCGATGATTACGGGCGCAGCCTGCACGGGTTCGAGGACTCCGCCGATGCCGACACCGCCCGAGAGATGGACGTTGCGACCGATTTGTGCGCACGAACCGACCGTAGCCCACGTATCGACCATCGTTCCCGAATCGACATACGCACCTATATTGACATACGACGGCATCATCACCGCTCCCGCCGCGATGTAGGCTCCGTATCGCGCCACGCCGTGAGGCACCACACGGACGCCCAGTTCGGCAAACCCGCGTTTGAGTTCCATCTTGTCGTACCATTCCAGTTCGCCCGCCTGCATCGTGCGCATTTTGCTGATAGGGAAGAAGAGGATTATCGCCTTCTTCACCCATTCGTTCACCTGCCACTCGCTGCGTTCGGCGTCCACCGGTTCGGCACAGCGCAGTTCGCCCTTGTCTACGGCATCCACCGTCGCGCGTATGGCGGCGCGCACATCCTCGTTTTCGAGCAGCGTGCGGTCTTCCCACGCACGCTCCACTATCGTTTTCAGTTCGTTGAATCTCGTTTCCATATTTTTTGTTTGCAAATCCTCCCGTTGCATTACACAAAGATAGTGAAAAAACGCGACATCGCCCGCAGTTCCGCAAAAATTCCTACCTTTGCACCGTCAGACAAAACCCGAACGGTATGAAAACAGGAATCGGACGCATAATAACCATCGCCGCCGTAATAGCCGTCTGCTACTTCGCGGGCTACGGAGCGGGAAAACTCATAAAACACATGACTTCGCAAGAGAAAATCGAATATCCGGCGACGGAGCGCGAGGACGTCGTCGACGACTACTTCGGAACGAAGGTAGCCGACCCTTACCGCTGGCTCGAAGACGACAACTCCGACCGCACCGCCGAGTGGGTGAAGCGGCAGAACGAAACGACCTTCGGCTATCTCGCCGAACTGCCCGCGCGCAGCGACATCCGCGACCGCCTGACGCAGTTGTGGAACTACCCTACCGAGGGTGCGCCAGCCAAACGCGGCGACTGGTACTACATCTCCAAGAACAGCGGGTTGCAGAACCAGTCGGTAATCTACCGCAAGCGTTCGCTCGACAGCGACGAAGAGGAGATATTCTTAGACCCGAACACGCTTTCGGAGGACGGCACGGTCGCCCTGCATTCGGGCGCGTTCACCAAGGACGGACGCTACTACGCCTACTCGCTGGCGTCGGCAGGTTCTGACTGGGTCGAAATCTACGTTATGGACACCGCAACCAAAGAGTTGCTGCCCGACCGCATAAAGTGGGTGAAATTCTCGGGTGCCGACTGGACGCGCGACGGCAGGGGATTCTATTACAGCGCGTATGACGCTCCGGAGCAGGGTGTCTACTCCGAGCAGAACCGCAACCAGAAGGTATGGTTCCACCGCCTCGGCACGCCGCAGTCGGAGGACAAACTGATATACGCCGACCCTGCGCATCCGCTCCGCTATTTCGCGGGCGGCGAGAGCGAGGACGGACTCTGGGTATTCATCACCTCGTCCGCAGGAACATCGGGTACGGAGATTCTCTGCAAGCGCAAGGGCGAAAAGAGTTTCCGCACGCTGTTCGCGGGCTTCGACCACGACTATGCGGTACTCGACTGCGAGAACGACAAGGCGATGGTGCTTACCAACGACGGTGCCGAGAATTACCGTCTGATAAGCATCGACCTCAACACCGGCGCAGTGCGCGACCTTATCCCAGAGCAGGATTCGCTGCTCGAAGGTGTAAGCACCGCGGGCGACTATCTGTTCGCATTCTACCTCATCGACGCGCAGAACAAGGTGAAGCAGTACGACCGAGAGGGACGCTTCGTCCGCGACGTCGAACTGCCCATAATCGGTTCGGTCGGCGGATTCGACGGCGAGCGCGAGGACAAGGACGTCTATTACGTCGTAACCAACTATACCACTCCGGGTACCTACTACAACTACGACCTCGCCACGGGACGTTCGACGTTCTACCGTGCGCCGCAGGTCGAGTTCGACCCGTCGCAGTACGTAACCGAGCAGGTATTCTTCGAGAGCAAGGACGGCACGCGAGTGCCGATGTTCGTGTCGCACAAAAAGGGGCTGAAACTCGACGGCAATAACCCGTGCTACCTCTACGCCTACGGCGGCTTCCAAATCAACATCACTCCGTCGTTCAGCACCACGGCGGTAATGTTCATGGAGCAGGGCGGCGTCTACTGCGTCGCCAACATCCGCGGCGGCTCGGAGTACGGCGAAAAGTGGCACAAGGACGGAATGCTCGAAAACAAACAGAATGTCTTCGACGACTTCATCGCCGCAGCCGAATACCTTATCGCCAACGGCTACACGTCGAACCGCAAACTCGCCATTGCGGGCGGTTCGAACGGCGGACTGCTCGTGGGCGCATGCGAGGTGCAGCGACCCGACCTCTACGCCGTGTGTCTGCCGGCGGTGGGCGTGATGGACATGCTGCGCTTCCACAAGTTCACCATCGGTCATGGCTGGGTAGTCGAGTACGGTTCGAGCGACGACGAAAAGCAGTTCGAGTATCTCTACAAATACTCGCCGCTACACAACATCCGCGAGGGTGTCGCATATCCTGCGACTCTAATCACCACGGGCGACCACGACGACCGCGTCGTACCTGCCCATTCGTTCAAGTTCGCCGCGACGATGCAGCATGCGCAGGCGGGCGACGCGCCGATATTGATACGCATCGACACCAATGCGGGACACGGGGCGGGCAAGCCGACCGCCAAGCGAATCGAGGAGGCGGCCGACACGTTCGCGTTCCTCTTCGCCAACACCGATACGAAATACAAAAAGGTAAAATAGAGCGTCCATGAAAGTCTACAAATTCGGAGGTGCATCGGTACGCAATGCCGACGGAGTGCGCAACCTGCGCCGCATAGTCGAGGGCGAGCGCGAACTCTTCATTATCGTATCGGCGATGGGCAAGACCACGAACGCGCTCGAACGGGTCTTCGACGCATGCCGCAGGGGCGATGCGGAAGCCTGCCGGCGCGAAATCGCCGAGTGCGAGGCATACCATGCCGCGATAATCGGCGACCTTTTCGGCGACACGGCGCACCGCATAGCGAAGGTGGACGGATTCTTCGACGAATTGCGCCGCTCCACGCAGAATGAAAAATTCGATGCGTCGCAGGCGGAGGTGTGGTACGACCGCACCGTCGCGTTCGGCGAACTCATCTCGACCACGATAGTGTCGGAATACCTCAACCACAGCGGAATCGACAATCACTGGGTGGACATGCGCAGATGTTTCGTAACGCAGCCGCGCCACAAGGATGCGAACGTCCTCATCGACGAATCGTCTCCGCTGCTGCGCCGCGAAATCGCAGGCTCGCGCACACGAGTATTCGTCGGGCAGGGCTTTATCGGCAGTGCGCCCGACGGTTCGACGACGACGCTCGGTCGCGAGGGTTCGGACTACTCGGCAGCCGTTGTCGCGAACATTCTCGACGCCGAATCGATGACTGTCTGGAAGGATGTGGACGGCATTCTGAACGCCGACCCTAAGATATTCCCCGAGGCGCACAAAATCGACGCGCTCAACTACGTGGACACAATCGAGTTGGCATACAGCGGCGCGCAGATTATCCACCCGAAGACCGTCAAGCCGTTGCAGAACAAGCGCATACCGCTATACGTGAAGCCGTTCGGCGACAAGAACGGACGAGGAACCGTCATCGGCGAATCGGCACCCGCCGTATCGACGCCGATAATCATCCTCAAACGCAATCAGAATCTGCTGACCCTGCGTTCGCGCGACCTGTCGTTCGTGTTGGAGGAGAAGTTCCCGATTGTCTTCTCGACGCTCGAACGTTTCCGCATCAAGACCAATCTCATCCACAACACGGCTATCGAGTTGAGCCTGTGCGTCGAGGAGAGTTGGCATCTGGACGAAGCCGCCAAGGCTCTGTACGACGAGGGCTTCGACACCGAAATCAACCGCGACGTCGAACTGCTTACCATACGTCACTTCGACCGCGCCCACTACAACAGATACGCCGGCTGCGAATCGAACCTAATCGAACAGACGACCTCCGAAACGGTACGGCTCGTAAGGCGGCGACCTACGGAAAACAAGGATTTATAAACACCATATCTATGCAATTACGATTCGCCGGACGGATGTCCTACATCAAGGCTTCGGACATCAGGGAGATGCTCAAAGTAACGGAGCATGACGGCGTAATTTCGTTCGCCGGAGGACTGCCGGCACCGGAGTTGTTCCCGATAGACGAAATCGAGGAGATAACCCGCAAAGTACTGAAAGAACAGGGCGGCAAGTGCCTCAACTACGCATCCACCGAGGGCTACACGCCGCTCAGAGAGTGGATTGCCGACCGCATGAACTTCCGTTTCGGAACGTCGTTCGACAAGGACAACATAATGATAACCAACGGCTCGCAGCAGGCGCTCGACCTTTCGGGAAAGGTGTTTCTCGACGAGGGCGATATCGTTCTGTGCGAAAGCCCCACATATCTCGCCGCGCTCGGGGCGTTCAGGGCATACGGCTGCCGCTTCATCGAGATTCCGACCGACGACGAGGGCATGATTCCCGAATCGCTCGAAGAGGTATTGAAGACGACCGACCGCGCGAAACTCGTCTACGTAAACCCCGAGTTCCAGAACCCTACGGGACGCACTTGGAGCCTCGCGCGCCGCAGACGTCTGGCGGAACTCGCCGCCGAATACAACGTCGCCGTAATCGAGGACAATCCCTACGGAGAATTGCGCTTCGAGGGCGAGAAACTGCCGTCGATACAGTCGTTCGACAAGGCTGACTGCGTGATGTATACGGGTACGTTCTCCAAAATCTTCTGCCCCGGATTCCGCATCGGCTGGGTCGCGGGACACAAAGAGATAATCCGCAAGTACGTATTGGTGAAGCAGGGTGCCGACTTGCAGTGCAACCCGCTGTCGCAAAGCATCATAACCGAATTCATGCAGCATCACGACATCGATGCCCACATCGCCGGCATAGTCGGGGTCTACAAGCACCGCCGCGACGTCGCCCTGCGCTGCATCGCCGAATATTTCCCCGACGGAGTACGTTTCACGCATCCCGAAGGAGGACTGTTCATCTGGGTTGAGTTGCCGAATGATATTTCGGCGCGCGAACTGCTCGCCGAGTGTCTCGAAAAGGGCGTCGCATTCGTTCCCGGAGGTTCGTTCTTCCCGAACGAGAACCGCGAGAACACGATGCGTCTCAACTTCTCGAACATGCCCGACGAAAGGATTGAAACAGGCATGCGCATAATCGGCGAGACGCTCGGAAAGATGCTCGCCGCACGCTCCCGCCGACTTTAAAGTCGGCGGCAAAGGATGTTATCGGCCGTTCTGCGCCTCCGCTATCGCCGAGTCGATATAGTGCTGGATATCCGCCTTCAACAGTTTGTAGAGCGGACATGAAGTGTAGTTTTCGTTATCGAGCAGCACGTCGCGTATCGAGCGCAACGAGTTGGTATAGTTGCTCATCTCGTTTTTCAGAGCCACGCCCTCTTTCGACGACGCGACGATTTTGGCAATAGACATCTGGCGCAACTTCTCGCAAACGCCGCTCAGAACTATCATCACGACGTTGTCCATCAGCGTGTGTCCGTGCATGAACAGATAGGTCTGCTCCGGCTCCACGCCACGACCTTTCAGATACTCGCCGAACCGTCCGACATCCTCCGTCATCTGCGGATAGAGTCGCTCCAACGACCTGACGCGCTGTTCGACATGCCGCGCGAGCCACTCTATCGTATGCGCCCCGTTGTCGGTTATGTCGAGATAACCGAGCCGCACCGACGCCTTGAATTCGAGCAGCGTCAGTACGTTTTCGGTATTCCGGCTCGCCGAATAGACATACCATAGGAACAGCGGGTAAACGGTGCGCGAGTACTCCTCCATGAACTTCACGAAGTCGAATATGTGCGTATCGTTCTTGGTCGCCTTGACGCATACGTTGTGCAGCGACGGAGCGTAGCACAGATAGTTTTCGGTGGCGTAGGCGTAGGTATGGAACATGAACGGCGACTCGACGATGCACCGAGACTGCTCGTCCGTCTCGCCGAACAGATAGTCGAAATCCGAATCCATGCACAGCAGCATTCCCTCGCCCGCATCGCGCGCCATCGACAGCAGAACCTTCTTGCCCTTGGGCAAATCCTCGCGCGTCGGCACCGAAATCTCGAAGCGCAGATACGGATTGCGGAAATGGTCGAAAATCCCGCGCCAGAACGCCACATCCTCGTACCCCTCGACGTAGACCCTCACCAGCCGTTTGCCGTCGTCGATGCGCAGCGGCTGCGGCAGCGTCGCCAAATCGACATTGCCCGATTCGAGCGCGCTGCGGCGCATATTCTCGATGCGTTCGACATCGGATTCCTTCACTCTGTTCTTTCCCATATCCACAAAGATAGTCCAAAACCGCCGAAACTCCAAAACCGACCGCCGCCCCGGACAAAAAAGGCGACATTTCGGGCAGCGGCACGACCGCCGGCGAACTGCCATTTAAGGACTTTAAAGTCTTTAAGTCCCTTAAAGTCCTTAATGATTACTCTCCCGCTCGGGAAAATCAAAAGAACTTTTGCTTTTCCTCTCGCTTATTCGTATTTTTGGCTTCGCCTTAAATACTCCCGCTCGGCAAAGCCAAAATAAATTTTGCTTTGCGCTCGCTTATTCGTATTTTTGCAAATCGCTTTAACGTTATACGTTAAAAACACCGCTTATGGAGAACGACTGGAAACACAGACTCGGCGTCGTATTTTCGACGAATCCCGACTTCGAATACTCGTCCGACGAGGAGCCGCAGGCGCAGACGCTGCCGCCGCGCGAACAGGATTTGCGCGTATGGCGCGACAGCAAGCACCGCGCGGGCAAGGTCGTAACCGTCGTGCGCGGATTCGTCGGCACGGACGACGATTTGGCTGCACTCGGACGCATGCTCAAAAAGGGCTGCGGCGTCGGAGGAGCCGTAAAGGAGGGCGAAATAATAATTCAGGGCGACCACCGCGACCGCGTTACCGATTTGCTGCTTCGCGAGGGCTACCGCTGCAAAAAGGTCTGACGACATGAAAAGATTCGTACTCATCGCGCTCGCCGCGGCAATCTGCTTCGGCGCATCGGCACAGAGACGCTCCGCACGCCGTGCGGAGAGGGACGCGCTCCTGCAAACCGTAGCCGCACTGACCGCCAAGGTCGATTCGCTGTCGAAAGTCATCGAATCGCTGGACGACCGCTACGTACCCGTCCGCAAGGAGATAGACCCGTCGTGGGAGAAGTGGAAGGACGTGCGCTACAACTACGGTTTCAATCCCGAGGAGCAGCCGATATACAACACCGTGGACGGCATCCTCGAATCGAGCGTGATGCTCTCGGTGCGCGGAGGTCGCGGACGCTGGAACAGCGAGTCGCCGAAACCCAAGACCCGTTTCGCGGACGGAGGACACGTCTTCGAAGGCTGGAACGCAAGCGAGACATGCCGCCTGACGATGCTTATCGGCAAGCAGGCTCCCGACATCGCCTGCATTCAGGTCTACTCGCCGAAAGGTCTGTACCGTGCGAAACGCCACTTCGGCTGGGTGAAACTCGGTTCGGACGACCGCAACGAGGGCGTCGATTTCGGACGCCGCTGGGCGAAGTCGTTCGTCCCGTTCACGCTCGCCGCAATGAGCGACGCCCCGACCGATACGATGTACGCCAACGCGCAACTCGGCTCGGTCGAAGTGCCGATAGGCACGCTCTACTACGACACGACGGTCGGCAAGGTGCGCTGTTTCACCGAAAACGGCTGGAAATACCTGTCGTTCGACGAAGACAAACGATAACGCCATGTCGAAAGGGATAAGATACATACTCCTCGCAATAGTGCTGACGCTCGGGACATTCCGTGTGTCGGCGCAGTTCTATTCGTGGGGAGCCGACCCCGAATCGATGCACTGGAACAAGATTAAGGGCAAGAAAATCGACATCATCTATCCCGACACGGCGCGCAACCTCGCCTACAAACTCTTCTGCTACACCAAAGCCGTGCAGCCCGACATAGGCTTCGGATTCCGCCACGGACCGATGAACATACCGTTCGTCATGCATCCCGAGAATTTCAGTTCCAACGGAATGGTGATGTGGCTGCCGAAGCGAGTGGAAATCCTCTCGTCGCCGGCGACGGACAGTTATTCGATGCCGTGGCTCAAACAACTCGCCGCCCACGAGTACCGCCATGCCGTGCAGTACAACAACATCAACCGCGGAGTGGTGCGCGTGTTCAGTTACCTGCTCGGACAGCAGAGTTCGACCATCGGTCTGCTCTTCATGCCGCTTTGGGCTATCGAGGGTGACGCAGTACTCTCGGAGACGGCGATGTCGTCGTTCGGACGCGCATTGCAGCCGAGTTTCACCATCGACTATCGGGCGGCGGGCGATTTCACCAAACAGCGCAAGAACACCGACAAGTGGTTCTGCGGCTCCTACCGCGAACACATCCCCGACCACTACCACATCGGCTACCAGATAACGGCATACGCCGACACCAAGTACGACGAGAACATCTGGAACAAGATAGTGCGCTACGCCGTGCGCAATCCGTATGTTTTCGCGACCTCGGCGGTAGCGATGAAGAAGTATTACAACACCAATACCAACAATCTGATTCGCGAGACGTTCGGCGACCTCAACGCCTATTGGGATTCGCTGCCCAAGGTCGATGACTCCGCGGAGCGCATCGCCGTGCCGCCGTCGCGCAGTTTCACGACCTACTCCCACCCGATGTACATCGACGGGGGCAAAAAAATAGTCTCGTTCAAGGAGAGTCTCGACACCTGCTCCGAAATCGTCGTTACCGACACCGAGAACGGCAGCGAGAAGCGGCTCTGCCACACGGGACGCATCTCGACGCGACCGACGACCGACGGCAGGCGCATCTGGTGGACGGAGTACCGCCGCAGCACGCTTTTCGCCGAGCGGGTGAACTCCAAACTGTGTTACGCCGACCTCGACCGCGGCAAGCCTCGCACCGTCCGCAAGTATCGCAACATACTCTACCCTACCGCGATAGATTCGCTCGAACTCGCATGGGTCGAATACAATCCCGACGGCACCTACGCCATTCTGCGCGGCGATGTCGCGAACCGCTATTTCCGCGCCGAGATTCCGTCCGACATCGAGATACACTCGCTCGCCTACGACAACTTCACCCGCAAACTCTATTTCATCGCGACCGACGACAGCGGAATGTGGCTCGGACAGGTGAACGACGACCGCACGATTTCGCACGTTACCGAGGGTGCATACATAACGCTCAGCAACCTGCGGGCGCGCAACGGCGTACTCTATTTCGGCTCAATCGCATCGGGCAAGGACGAAGCGCACTGCTACGACCTCGCCGAGGGCAGGGAGTACCGCCTGACGACCTCGACCTACGGCTCGTTCTCGCCGAGTCCGAATGCCGACGGCAGCGAAGCGGTTGTGTCAACTTATGACAAATCGGGTTACAGGCTCGCCAGACAGCGTATAATCAGCGATTCGCTGCACGCCGTCGCACCGTCGCGGCTGCCGGTGAACCTCGTCAATCCGCCGCGCAGGAAATGGAACGTAATCAATCTCGACACGGTGCGTTTCGCGGGCAGGGATTCGGTGGAGACCGTTCGCAACAACCGTTCGCGGCACTTCTCGAAATTCACCCACCTCTTCAACGTCCACTCATGGGCTCCGGCGTCCTACGACCCCTACGAATTTACGGAGGAGGGACAGTTCGATTTCAATCTCGGCGTTACGCTGATGTCGCAGAGCCTGCTTTCGAGTGCCGAAGGATTCGTCACGTGGGGCTGGAACAAGGACGAAGGCTCGTTCTACAAGGGTACGCTGCGCTACTACGGCTTGGGCGTGAACATCGGATTCAGCGCGTCATACGGCGGCACACAGCGCATGTACACCGCCTACTCGTACCAGAAAAACGAGGAGACCGGCAAGTACGAACTCGTATTCCCCGACCGTCCGAAACTCGACAAATACTACAACATCCAGACGAGCGTTCTGCTGCCGCTCTATTTGCAGTCGGGTTATCACACGCGCTATTTGAGCGTCTCGGCGGTATGGAACTACTCCAACGGACTGGTAGCCAAGATGAGCAACTGGAAGGCGAGCGGATACAACATCACCAACCTCGCGAAAATCGGATTCAGCGAGGGTATGCACACGCTCCAATTCGGCATCGGCTACCAAAGCACCGTCCAGCCGTCGCACAAGGATTTCGCTTCGCCGTTAGGCTGCGCGCTCAACCTCTCCTACGCGCTCAACCCTGCCGACGCACATTTCAGCAACCTCGTCGCGCTCTACGCCAAAGGCTGGCTGCCCGGTTTCGCCCCACACAACTCGCTGACGCTCGCCATGGCTTATCAGACGTCGATAGGCGGTTTCAAGTCCGACAACACCATATCCTCGTTCTCGTTCAACTCGTCGCGGCTGATTCCGCGCGGCTTCTCGTCGGCGGAGATACAGAGCCGCAACTATCTGGCACTGTCGCTCAACTACGGTTTCCCGCTCTGCTACCCCGAGGGCGGAATCCCGTCGATACTCTATTTCAAGCGCATCCGTCTCAATCTGGGCTTCGACTACGCTTCGTTCGACAGCCCCTATTTCAGGATAACCGAGAACCCGAGCGACGGAAGTTACAAGGTGTCGTCGGAGATACGGCGCAAGTCGCTCTACGCCTACGGAGGCGACATAACGTTCGACGTGAACCTGTTCCGCATGCCTGCGGCGGCGACCACCGCGGTAACGATTTCGATATACAAACCGAACAAAAAGGGAATGTACATATCGGCGGGGCTCGGTCTTCCGTTCTAAACAAAGACAAGGTACGAATATGAAACGAAAACAGAATACCAAACAAGCGAAAAACGGCGGCAGAACGTCGTCGTCGAAAATCATCAGGTGGCTGTGGATAGTCGCCATGGCTCCGCTCGCGGCACTCTTTGCGATGCTGCTGCTGACAGCCGCCGGGGCGTTCGGCAGGATGCCGTCGTTCGAGGAGTTGGAGAACCCCAAAAGCAATCTGGCGACCGAAATCTACGCCGACGACGGCAAGGTGATAGGCAGTTTCTTCGTCCAGAACCGCTCCTACGTCCAGTACGAAGATTTGTTCCCGCAGGATTCGACACAGTGTCTGACCGTGTCGGGACGCACCGTACCGCCCGTCGCCGCGGCACTGATAGCGACCGAGGACGCACGCTTTTACAGCCACTCGGGCATCGACCTTCCGTCGCTCCTGCGCGTCGGAATCAAGACAATCGCTCTGGGACACCATTCGCAGGGCGGCGGCAGCACCGTAACGCAGCAGTTGGCTAAAAACCTCTTTCCGCGCGACGACATGCGCAACGACGGCAAAATCGTCCGCACGGCGAAACTCGTCGTGGCGAAATTCAAGGAGTGGATAACCGCCGTGAAACTCGAATACAACTACACCAAGGAGGAGATTATCGCGATGTATCTCAATACGGTCGAGTACGGCTCGAACTCGTTCGGCATCAAGTCGGCGGCGACGACATTCTTCGGCAAAACGCCCGACGAACTCAACTTGCAGGAGGCTGCGATGCTGGTCGGCGTGGTGAATGCGCCTACGCGATACTCGCCGGTACGCAATCCGCAGAACGCGCTCGCACGCCGCAACCTTGTCTTGAAGCGCGTCGCCGAGGCGGGGGCAATCACCCGCGCTCAGTACGACTCGATAGCCGCGCTGCCGATTACGCTCAACTACAAGCCCGTTTCGCACAACAACGGTCGCGCTACATACTTCCGCGAGATGCTGCGACTGGTGATGAACGCCCAGCCGCCCAAACGCCGTCAGTTCCTCAACGACTGGGACTACGAGCAGGCTTGCCGCGAATACGAAGAGAATCCGCTCTACGGCTGGTGCCACAAGAACCGCAAGGCCGACGGCACGGAGTACAACATCTACCGCGACGGACTGCGCATCTACACCACAATCAACGCTTCGATGCAGGAGTATGCCGAGCAGGCTTTGCAGAAGCAGATGCGGACGGTGATTCAGCCGATGATGGACGAGCAGGTGCGCAACACCCGCACTCTGTTCACGGGCATCGACGCTTCGGAGGCTGAAAATATCGTCAAGCGCGCAATGCGCAACTCCGACCGTTTCCGCAACATGAAATCTGCGGGTGTCGGCGAAAAGGAGATTTTCGCAAGTTTCGAGCGCAAATGCCAGATGAAGGTCTTCACCTACAACGGCGAGCGCGACACGGTAATGACGCCGAAGGATTCGATTCTCCACCACAAACGCATCATGAGGGCGAGTTTCGTGGCTATCGAGCCGCAGACGGGACACGTCAAGGCATACGTCGGCGGACCCGACTTCCAGTATTTCAAATACGACATGGCGAAGCAGGGCAAACGCCAGATTGGTTCGACCGTCAAACCGTTCATCTACACCTTCGCCATCGATCATCTCGGCATGACGCCTTGCACGACCGCACCGAACCTGCCCGTAACGATAGAGACCGCGGTCGGCACGGCTTGGTCGCCGAAGGAGGCGGGCAACGTCGAGTACGACGGAGTGCTGCATCCGCTCACGTGGGGTCTCGCCAACAGCCGCAACAACTATTCGGCATGGATAATGAAGCAGGCGAAGCAGCCCGAAGCGGTCGCCGACTTCCTGCACAACATGGGTATCCGCAGTTACATCGACCCCGTCTACGCACTCTGTCTCGGCACGTTCGAGTCGAACGTATTCGAGATGGTCGGAGCCTACGCGACGTTTGCCAACGAGGGTGTCCACAATTCGCCGCTGTTCGTAACGCACATCGAAGACCGTCAGGGCAACCTGATTTCGACGTTCGCATCGTCGTCGCAGGACGCAATCAGCCGCGAAACCGCATACACGATGCTCACGATGCTCAAAAACGTAATCGCCAACGGCACGGGACGGCGCATGACGTGGCAGTTCGGATTCAAGGACATGGACATCGCCGGCAAGACCGGAACGTCCAACAGCAACCGCGACGCATGGTTCATGTGCATCACGCCGAAACTCGTGGCGGGAGCGTGGGTCGGCGGCGAAGACCAGTCGGTACACCTGCGGCGCAGGGGCGAAGGTTCGGTCATGGCACTGCCTATCGTCGGTGATTTCCTCACCCGCGTATACAACGACCCGTCCGTCCGCATCGACCGCAACGACACGTTCGTCCGACCGCCGCTGTGGAGCGGTTTCGACTGCCCCGAAGCGAAACAGACGCAGTCCGGCGAACCGGCAGCCGAAGACGAATTTTTCAACTGACAAAAAATATCCTTAAAGACTTTAACCGACGCCAAGCCGAGAGCAGTCGAGTTTACTCGGACTGCCGAGGCGCGAAGGAGGAAAAGCCCGCGTATGCGGGATTAAGGACATTAAATACCTTAATTTATGAAAGTAGCGATAGTAGGCGCAAGCGGCGCGGTAGGACAGGAATTCCTGAAAATCCTCGAAGAACACGATTTTCCCGTGGACGAACTTCTGCTGTTCGGTTCGGAGCGCAGTGCGGGCGAGACCCGCATGTTCCGCGGACGGGAACTGACGATAAAGCGGTTGGAGCATAACGACGATTTCCGCGGGATAGACCTCGCGCTCGTTTCGGCGGGCGGCGGCGTGTCGCGCGAGTTCGCCGGCACGATAACCAAACACGGAGCGTTAATGATAGACAATTCGAGTTGTTTCCGCATGGACGCCGACGTGCCGCTGGTCGTTCCGGAGGTCAATCCCGAAGACGCGCTCGACGCTCCGCGCAGGATAATCGCCAACCCGAACTGTACGACGATACAGATGGTCGTGGCGCTCAACGCCATAGAAAAAATCTCGCATATCCGCCGCGTGAGGGTCTCCACCTACCAGTCGGCGAGCGGCGCGGGAGCGTCGGCGATGGCGGAACTCGAACGGCAGCATGCCGACCTCGCCGCCGGCAGGGAGCCGCACGTCGAGAAGTTCGCCTACCAACTCGCCTACAACGTCATTCCGCATATCGACGTCTTCACCGACAACGACTACACCAAGGAGGAGATGAAGATGTACAACGAGACGCGCAAAATCATGCACTCCGACATCGAGGTTTCGGCGACATGCGTCCGCGTCCCGGTCATGCGTGCGCATTCGGAGAGCATCTGGGTCGAGACCGAACGTCCCGTTACGCCTGCCGAAGCGCGGGCGGCATTTGAAGCCTCCGAAGGCATCGTCGTTATCGACGACCCGCAGAACAGGAAGTATCCGATGCCGCTGTTCACGGCTGGCAAAGAGCCGGTATACGTCGGTCGCATACGAGCCGACATCACCTTGCCGAACGGACTTGCGTTCTGGTGCGTCGCCGACCAGATTAAGAAGGGAGCCGCGCTCAACGCGATACAGATAGCCGAATGGCTGCTGGCGCACGGCAAACTGGACGCGCGGAAATAAAAGAGTCTTTAAGGACTTTAAGGACCTTAAAGTCCTTAAAGTCCCTAACGCTTGCTCCGGTCGCCAAAGAAATTGTTTTGAACCGGTTGTCGAATTTTATTATTGCGGGTTGTCGAGGCATTTTCGGCATCCGAAGAAGGAGTGTAGCGGTTGCTACATGACTGATGAGAAGGTCGGAAATGACCGGCAAGACGCGGCAAGAAAAGAAAACAATCGGTTCAAAACAATTTCCGAATTTGTTAATTCGTTAAATAATACGTAACTTTGCACGATTAGTCTGTCGAAGTGAGAAAGATATTGGCAATGAAGAGAATTTATGCGGCAGCGACCGTAACGGCAATGGTCGCGATATTGTTCTGCGCATGCGCCGGAACGAGCAGAATCGCCAAGAGCGGCGACCCCGAACTCATATACAACACCGCCCTCAAATACTACAACGAGGAGAAGTGGAACCGCGCCGCAGGACTGTTCGAAGCCTGCCAGGGATACTACATCGGCAGCGAGCGCGAGGATTCGATAGCGTTTTTCTGCGCACGCAGCAAGTTCAAGCACCGCGACTACCACGACGCATCGGAACTGTTCGACGAATTCCGCCGCAAGTTCGGACGAAGCGTATTCATCGAGGATGCCGAGGGCATGTACGCGCTCTGCCACTACTATCTCGCACCGGGACCGACCCGCGACCAGACGCTGACGGCGCAGGCGATAGTGTCGCTGACCGAATTCGTCGAGCGCTATCCCGAATCGTCGCGCGTCGAAACGTTCAACCAACTTATCGACGAACTGACGCTGCGTCTGCACGACAAGAATTTCCTCAACGCCTACACGTACTACAAGATCCGCAAGTACAAGTCGGCGGTCGTAGCGTTCAAGAACGCGTTGAAGAACTACGCCAACACCGCTCACCGCGAAGAGATAATGTACTACATCGTGGTGTCGAACTATCATCTCGCCCACGATTCGGTCGAGGCGAAGCAGGCTGACCGCTATCTTTCGCTGCTCGACTCCTACTACACGTTCATCGAAGAGTATCCCGAGTCGAAGCACGTGAAGGAACTCGAACGCTACGCCAAGGAGGCGAAGAACTACATCGACAAAAACAATATAGACAAACAACAATAAGAAATGGAAATCAAGAAGAACATTCCGAACAACACGGTAACGCGCAAACTCGTCGATTTCGACCGGGAGACCGGCAACGTTTACAAGAGCATCAACATCATCTCGCGTCGTGCAAACCAAATCGCATCGGAACTGAAAGCGGAACTCAACCGCAAACTCGCCGATTTCTCGTCGCCGACCGACACGATGGAGGAGACTTTCGAAAACCGCGAGCAAATCGAAATCTCGCGTTTCTACGAGCGTCTTCCGAAACCGGCAATCATCGCTACCGAGGAGTTTCTCGACGGCGAAATATATTACCGCGAGAGCGACGCCAAATAGTCGTTCCCGCAACCGAACTCCGTCGTCCTACGGACGATGAAACGATACGGAATCATGTTGAAGGGAAAACATATTCTATTGGGTATAACCGGCAGCATAGCGGCATATAAGGCGGCTATGCTTTGTCGTCTTTTGAAAACCGAGGGTGCGGAGGTCAGGGTCGTAATGACGCCGACCGCCAAGGAGTTCATCACGCCGGTTACGATGGCGACGCTGGCCAAGAATCCTATCGCCGTCGAGTTCTACAACCCCGAAAACGGCGACTGGCACTCCCATATCTCTATGGGCGAGTGGGCGGACTGCTATCTTATCGCCCCAGCCACGGCGAACACCATCGCCAAGATGGCTCACGGCATCGCCGACAATCTGCTGCTCACGACCTATCTGTCCGCCCGCTGCCGCACCGTCGTCGCTCCGGCAATGGACTGCGACATGTTCGCGCATCCGGCGACGCAGGCGAATCTCGACATACTCCGTTCGCGCGGAGCAGCCGTCATCGACTCTCCCGAGGGCGAGTTGGCAAGCGGTCTGTCGGGCAAGGGTCGCATGGCTGAACCCGAAGCGATAGTACGGTTCGTGGACGGAATCCTCTCCGAAAAAAAAAAGAGTAGCCTCGCAGGTCGCCGGCTGATAGTTACGGCGGGTGCGACCATCGAGGCGATAGACCCCGTGAGATTCATCTCGAATCACTCGACGGGCAAGATGGGCTATGCGATAGCGGGTTCTCTCGCCGCACGAGGAGCGGCGGTAACGCTCGTCAGCGGACGCACCGCGCTCCCGACCCCGCACGGAGTGGAGCGAGTGGACGTCCTCTCGGCTGAGGATATGTACCGTGCGGCTACCGAAAGGTTCGCCGACGCCGACGGAGCCGTAATGTGCGCCGCCGTCGCCGACTACACGCCGTGCGAGGTGTCCGACCGCAAACTGAAAAAGGGCGACGGCGACCTGACGCTGCATCTGCGCCGCACGAAGGACATCGCCGCCGAACTCGGACGGGTGAAAGGCGGACGGCTGCTCGTCGGTTTCGCGCTCGAAAGCCACGATGCCGAAGCGAACGCCTGCGACAAACTGCGCCGCAAGGGTTTCGACTTCATCGTCCTCAACTCGTTGCAGGACAAGGGTGCGGGATTCGGCGTGGACACCAACAAAGTTACCTTCATCGACACGGAGCGCAAGGAGGAGTTGCCGCTGATGAGCAAAAGCGAAGTCGCGGAACGAATCGCCGACCGTATCGAGAAATTTTTCGATTGTAAACGGACGACCAAGTAGAAAACCATGCTTACCAATCTGACTGTTGAGAACTATGCGCTGATAGACCGGCTCGAAATCCGGTTCGACCGTCATCTGAACATCATCACGGGTGAAACGGGTGCGGGAAAGTCCATCCTCATGGGCGCGCTCGGACTGCTTCTGGGTGCGAAGAACGATACGGGAGCAATCAAGGACACGTCGCGCAACTGCGTAATAGAGGGCGAATTCGACATCGACGGACTGGCATTGGAGGAGATTTTCGAGCGCAACGACATCGACTACGACGCGCAGACCGTCATCCGCCGCATCATATCGCCGAGCGGGAAAAGCCGCGCCTACGTGAACGACCAGCCCGTGCCGCTCGCATTTCTGAAAGAGTTGTGCGGCTACCTAATCGACATACACTCGCAGCATCAGAATCTTATCATATCGTCGGAGCAGTTCCGCATGAAGGCACTCGACACCGTCGCCGAATGCGGCGCGCTCGCCGACGAATACCGGCGCACCTACGCCGAACTGTCGCACCTGCGCACGGAACTCGCCGAACTGAAATCGCAATCCGCCAGGTCGCGCGACGACGAACAGTGGCTGCGGCATCAGGTGGACGAACTCGTTTCGGCATCGCTGCGCGAGGGCGAAACGGAGGAGTTGGAGGCAGAACAACGGACATTGGAGAACGCCGACCGCATCGGCGAAACGCTCTGCCGCATACGTCAGATGCTCGAAGACGACACCGGCGGCATACTGATGCAACTCAAAGACGCCGAAAACTCGCTGCGCCACATCGCCGCCAACTACGCTCCGGCGACCGAACTCGCCGAACGGCTCCACTCGACCGCCGTCGAACTGAAAGACGTGGACTCGACCGTCGCCGACGATGCCGACCGCATCGAATCCGACCCCGAGCGATTGGACAAGGTGAACGGGCGTCTCGACACACTCTACACGCTGTGCCGCAAACATCGGGCGGACACGGTAACCGAACTTATCGGCATCCGCGACCGCTACGCCGCGCAACTCGACGCGATAGTTCACGGCGACGAAGCGATAGCCGAAGCGGAACGCCGAACAGCCGAATGCGAAAGCCGCGCGAAGGCTCTCGCCGGCAGACTGCACGACGCAAGAGCGAAAGCCGCGCCGAAATTCGCCGGCGATGTCGTCGGGATTCTCGCGGGAGTGGGCATGGCGGAGTCGCGAATGGAGATACGGCTGACACCGACCGCTCTGTCGGCGAACGGATGCGACGCCGTCGATTTCATGTTCTCGGCGAATGCCGACATCGAACCGCGCCAGATAGAAAAGATTGCATCGGGCGGCGAACTTTCGCGCGTGATGCTCGCTCTGAAAGCGATTCTGGCTCGGCGTCTGGCACTGCCGACAATCATCTTCGACGAAATCGACACCGGCGTTTCGGGTCGCATCGCCAACGCCGTCGGCGACATCATCAGCACGCTTTCGAAGTCGATGCAGGTGATAGACATCACCCACCTGCCGCAGGTCGCATCGAAGGGCGACAGCCACTTCCTCGTCTACAAAAGCAACAGTACCACGCAGATACGCGAACTCTCCGCCGAAGAACGGGTAGAGGAGATTGCGAAGATGCTGTCGGGCGACACGATAACCGAAGCAGCACTATCGCAGGCACGCATTCTGCTCGACAAAAAACGGACGCAATGAAATTCATTCCGAAGATACTGTTACTCTGCCTTGCGGCGGCGTTTGTGTCAGGTTGTGGCACAAGCCTGAAACACAACGCAATCGACGGGACGACGACATACGAACCGAAATACGCAAAGGGATTCCGCATACTCGCCGACTCGACGCTCGCCCACAGCCGAATACTCCGCGTAAGCGACCCGTGGCAGGGGGCATCGGGCTGCGAGCAGTCGCTTCTGCTTCTCGCCGAGGGAGAAACGGTACCCGACGGATTCGACGGACAGCGGGTGAACGTACCTGCGGAACGCGTAGCCGTCATGTCGTCAAGTTTCGTCGCGATGTTCGACGCCATAGGCGAATGCGGGCGCATAGCCGGAGTGTCGGGCGCGGGATACATCTCCAATCCCGCGATTGCAAAAGCCGCGGCTGACGGTCGCGTCAGGGAGATAGGCTACGAATCGAACCTCGATTTCGAGACCATCGCGGCTATGCGCACCGACCTCGTACTGCTCTACGGCATCTACGGCGAGGACAAGGCTCTGACAGGCAAACTGCGCGAACTCGGAATACCTTATATATATATAGGCGACTATGTCGAACCCGAACCGCTCGGCAAGGCGGAGTGGGTAGTAGCCATAGCCGCGATGTGCGGAAAGCAGGCGAAGGGCGAAGCCGTATTCGCCGAAATCGCCGACCGCTACGAAACTCTCCGTGATTCGATAGCGCGGTCCGGAGCCGCACGTCCGCGGGTGATGCTCAACACACCTTACCGCGACACGTGGTTCATGCCGTCCACGCGCAGTTACTCCGTCCGCCTAATCGAGGATGCGGGCGGCGAATACGTCTACCCCGCCAACGGCTCGGCGGCGTCGGTTCCAGTTTCGCTCGAACAGGCTCTGCTGCTCGCAAGCGGAGCCGACGTATGGCTCAATGTCGGTCAGTGCGGCTCGCTCGACGAACTGCGGCGCACAAACCCGAAGTTCGCCGGCGTAAAACCGGTTTGCAACGGTCGCGTCTACAACAATACCAAACGGATGACACCGGGCGGCGGCAGCGGCTTCTGGGAATCGGGTGCTGTCGAGCCGGACAAAATACTGGCTGATTTGGCGAAGATTCTGCACGGCAATCCGCCGACGGATTCGCTATACTATTATAAACGACTGGAATAGGTTCTCTCTCTATGCGCGGACGCAACACAATACTGTTTTCACTGCTGACGGTCGCCGTCGGGCTGCTGTTCGTGGCGGACATCGCCGTCGGCTCGGTCGCCATTCCGCTGCGCGACGTCGCCGCGGCACTCACGGGCGGTGAAACGGAGGCCTCGTTGCGCAACATCATCATCGACATACGTCTGATTAAGGCTATCATGGCTGTTCTCGCGGGAGCGGCACTGTCGGCGAGCGGATTGCAGATGCAGACGCTGTTCCGGAATCCGCTGGCGGGACCGTACGTACTCGGCGTAAGCGCAGGGGCGAGTTTCGGCGTCGCGCTGTTCCTGCTCGGCGCACCGCTGTTGGGATTCGCCGCGCATCCACTGATGCAGACGGTAGGTACGGCTGGTGCGGCATGGTTAGGCGCAGCGGCGATACTGCTGCTCGTCATGTCGTTGTCGCGGCGCATAAAGGACATAATGGTGATTCTGATTCTCGGCATGATGCTGTCGTCGGCAATCGGCGCAGCGGTCGAGATTATGCAGTATCTCTCCAACGAAGCGGCACTCAAATCGTTCGTCGTATGGACGATGGGGTCGCTCGGCGACGTAACCTACGGGCAACTCGCCATAATCGCTCCGGCGACGGTTGCGGGAATCGCACTCGCCGTAGCCGCAATCAAGCCGATGAACATGCTGCTGTTGGGCGAGAATTACGCACGCACAATGGGGTTGGACATTCCGCGGACACGGCGCATAATCTTCATCTCCACTACCCTGCTCGCGGGAACCGTGACGGCGTTCTGCGGACCGATAGGATTCGTCGGGCTTGCCGTGCCGCATCTCGCGCGGATGATTTTCGCAGCGGCAGACCACCGGACGCTCGTTCCGGCATCGATACTCATCGGCACGGCGATGATGCTCGTGTGCGACATCGTCGCAAAGCGGCTGACGCTGCCGATAAACTCGGTAACGGCACTCACGGGCATTCCGATAGTGATATACATAGTAACCCGCAACCGCAGTCTGTTCAGATGATAACCTTACGCAACATAACGCTCGCATACGGCGACCGCACTCTCGTGGAGAACGATTCGGCGGAGTTCGCCGCAGGAGAACTGACGGCACTCGTCGGACGCAACGGCGCGGGGAAAAGCACCCTGCTGCGGGCGGTGACGGCGATAGAGCCGCCCAAGAGCGGTGAGGTGCTGCTCGACGGCACGAACGCCGCCGCGATGCCGCCCGAGACCATAGCCCGTACCATAAGTTTCGTCGGCACGGATAAGGTGCGCATCGCCAACCTCCGCTGCGAAGACATCGTGGCAATCGGTCGCGCGCCCTACACCAACTGGATAGGACGGATGCAGGAGGTAGACCGACGAATCGTCGCCGATGCGCTGCAAGCCGTAGGCATGGAGGCTTTCGCCGAGCGCAGCATCGACACGCTGTCGGACGGCGAGTGTCAGCGGATAATGATTGCCCGCGCACTGGCGCAGCAGACGCCGACAATCGTCCTCGACGAGCCGTCGGCATTCCTCGACATCCCGACGAGGTTCGAAATATGCCGTCTTCTGCAACGGCTCGCGCACGACGAGGGCAAGTGCATCCTCTTTTCGACGCACGACCTCGATGCAGCGATGCCAGTCTGCGACTCGATAGCGGTGATAAGCGACCGCACGATTACCAAACTGCCGACCGCCGAAATCCGCCGGCAGGGCATCATCGAACGTCTGTTCGTCAATCGATAATCATTCACGAACAGCATCATATTTGCATCCGCATCCACACACGATTCGCCTACCATGAAAAACCGTCTGAAAGGCATATCCTACGCCGCACTGTCATCCGCCACGTTCGGTCTCGCACCGTTTTTCACGGTGTCGCTGCTGAACGCGGGGTTGTCGCCCTGGGAGGTGCTGACCTACCGCTGGGGAACGGCTTCGGTCGCACTCGCGCTGTTCGGATTCATGGCGGGGCTGCGGTTCCGTGTCAGCGGCAGGAATCTCGGCAGGATATTTCTGCTGAGCCTTCTGCGCGCCGCGACGTCGCTCTCGCTGGTAATCGCCTACGGCAACATCGCGACGGGCGTGGCTTCGACGATTCATTTCATGTACCCGCTCGCCGTCGCCGCTACGATGGGAATCTTCTTCCGCGAACGCATCCCTGCCAAAGTCATTGCGGCAATCGCCATATCAATTGTCGGCGCGACGATGCTTTCGAGCGGCGACATCACGGCAGCAGGCGGGAATCCGACAATCGGAATCGTCGCCTCCTGCATATCCGTCCTCTCCTACGGCGGCTACATCGTCGGCGTCCGCAAGTCGGGACTCGACGACATCGATTCGGCAACGCTCACTCTGTGTGTCATGGCGTTCGGCGCAGCGATGTTTTTCGTCGCCGGCTGGTTCACTACGGGCGTGAGATTCGTTACCGACCCGCATCTGTGGCTATACATTCTCGGCATCGGCATATTCGCGACGGCGGTGTCCAACATGTCGCTCGTCAAGGCGATAAAGCGAATAGGTCCTACGCTCACGTCGATACTCGGTGCGATGGAGCCGCTGACGGCGGTCGTACTCGGCATCCTGTTCTTCGGAGAGAGATTCACTGTTACGGGCGCAATCGGCATTGTCCTCGTAATCGCCGCGGTAACGATAGCCGTCGTCCACACGACATCGGAGGAGAAAGCCTGACGAGGCACAAGAATACTTAAAGTCTTTAAGGTCGTTAAGGACTTTAACGAACCGTTCATCCGGCGTTTCCGCCGCCTGCCGCCGACATAATTTCGCGCCGACAGTCATTTTTTTGGTGAAAACGCTTGCAGATTATCATAATTTCACTACCTTTGTGCCACTAAATGCCCCGTAAAAGGGTGCGATAGCGGTAAGGCCCATTCGTCTATCGGTTAGGACGCAAGATTTTCATTCTTGAAAGAGCAGTTCGATTCTGCTATGGGCTACACAGACGACGATGCAAATCGTTCGACGGGTAACAAATACGAGGAGCGGAGTCAGACTCCATCCGAAAGCGACCACGGTCGTATGACACCGAGTTCCAATCGGTTTTATTTTGTAATAAGGCGGGCGGAACGAGGTTTTGAGAAGAAAAATAAATAAGAAAATAAAAAATTAGGAATTATGGCAAATCACAAGTCATCGGAGAAGAGAATTCGCCAGACTGCAACGAAGCGCGCACACAACCGTCTCTATCACAAGACTGCCCGCAACGCCGTGAAGGCTCTGCGCAGCACGACCGACAAGAGCGCGGCTGAGGCTCTGCTTCCGAAGGTAACAGCCATGTTGGACAAGTTGGCTAAAACCAACATCATCCACAAGAACAAGGCTGCGAACCTCAAAGGCGCAATTCAGTTGCACGTAAACGCTCTCTAACGGAAGATAGAAGGTTTAAGGTATTGCAAACAGCAGGCTGCGGAAATCCGCAGCCTGTTTTTTTGTTTCATTCAGGGGCTTTTAAGGACTTTAAGGACTTTAAGGTCGTGGGGAGGCTGTGTACTGACGCAAAAAAGCCACGGAGAATATCCGTGGCTTTCAATCGATATTGTAAGTCCGTTACTTGTTCGCAGTGAGGAACTCGACATCCGATTTGAGACCGACAACGAGATTGTCGTACTCGCGAAGACCCGTACCGCCAGGGATAAGGTGTCCGCAGATGACGTTCTCTTTGAGGTTCTCCAACGGGTCGACCTTCGCCTGAATGGCAGCCTCGTTGAGTACCTTGGTGGTCTCCTGGAAGGATGCCGCGGAGATGAAACTCGAAGTCTGCAATGCCGCACGCGTGATACCTTGGAGTATCTGATTCGACGTAGCCGGAACGATAGGACGCACCTCGATGAGTTGCAGGTCGCGGCGTTTGAGAGCCGAATTCTCGTCGCGCAGTTTGCGAACCGAGATAATCTGTCCCGCATGAACCGCCGTGGAATCGCCCGCAGACGTAACGACAACCTTGTCGTACAACTCGTCGTTCACATCCATGAACTCCCACTTGTCCACTATCTGGTCTTCGAAGAAGCGCGAGTCTCCCGGGTCCTCGATTTGAACCTTGTTCATCATCTGGCGCACGATAACCTCGAAGTGCTTGTCGTTAATCTTCACGCCCTGCATACGGTAGACCTCCTGAACCTCGTTCACGATATACTCCTGAACGCGCGTAGGACCGAGGATACGCAGAATGTCGCTCGGCGTAATCGCACCGTCGGACAACGGCATACCCGCCTTGACGTAGTCGTTCTCCTGAACGATAATCTGACGCGACAGCGGCACGAGATAACGCTTGATTTCGCCCGTCTTCGACGTGATGACGATTTCGCGGTTACCGCGCTTGATTTTTCCGAACGTAACCTCACCGTCGATTTCGGAAACGATTGCCGGATTCGACGGGTTGCGCGCCTCGAAGAGTTCGGTTACACGCGGCAGACCACCGGTGATGTCGCCTCCGCTCTTGCCTACGGCACGAGGAATCTTGATGAGGATGTCTCCGACACGTATCTTGGCGTTGTCCTTGACGACGACGTGAGCCGAAACAGGCAGGTTGTAGGATTTGACCTCCTCGCCCGACTTGTCCACAATCTTGATGACAGGGTTCTTGGTACGGTCCTTGGACTCGATAATCACACGCTCGGACATACCGGTCTGCTCATCGCGCTCCTCGCGGTAGGTAACACCCTCGATGACGCTGTCGTAAACCGCCTTTCCGTCGAACTCCGAGATAACGACCGCGTTGTACGGGTCCCACTCGCAAATCATGTCGCCCTTCTTGACCTCCGCGCCGTCAGCCATGAATATGGTTGCGCCGTAAGGCAAGGCGTGGGTATAGAGAACGATTTCGGTCTTAGGGTCCACGATGCGGAACTCCGACTGACGCGAAATCACGATGTCGATAGCCTCGCCCTGCGAATTCTTACCCTTGACGGTACGCAATTCGTCGATTTCGAGGCGACCTTCGTATTTGGAAACGACATTGGTCTCGACTGCCGAACCTCCCGCAACACCACCGACGTGGAACGTACGGAGTGTCAACTGGGTACCCGGCTCACCGATGGACTGTGCGGCGATGACGCCGACCACTTCGCCCTTCTGTACCATGCGGGCGGTGGCAAGGTTGCGTCCGTAGCACTTCGCGCACACGCCGTGGCGCGATACGCAGGTGAGTACCGAACGTATATCGACAGACTCGATAGGCGACTTCTCGATTGCGGCGGCGATATCCTCCGTAATCTCCTGACCGGCTGCGCAAAGCACCTCGCCGGTGAGAGGATGGATAACGTCGTTCAGCGCGGTACGACCCAAAATGCGGTCGTAAAGCGTCTGTACCACATCGTCGTTGCGCTTGATAGCCGTAGCCGTCAGACCGCGCAGCGTGCCGCAATCCTCCTCGGTGATGATGACATCCTGTGCCACATCGACCAGACGGCGGGTGAGGTAACCTGCATCGGCGGTCTTCAACGCGGTATCGGCAAGACCCTTACGCGCACCGTGAGTGGAGATGAAGTACTCCAACACCGAAAGACCCTCCTTGAAGTTCGAGAGAATCGGGTTCTCGATGACCTGCTGACCACCTTCGACACCGGATTTCTGCGGCTTCGCCATCAGACCACGCATACCCGACAACTGACGAATCTGCTCGCGCGAGCCACGCGCTCCGGAGTCGAGCATCATGTATACCGGATTGAAACCGTCCTGGTCCTTGGTAAGCGTATCGACCACCTCTTTCGTGAGTTTGTTGTTCACGTTCGTCCAGACGTCGATAATCTGGTTGTAACGCTCGTTGTTGGTGATAAGACCCATATTGTAGTCTTCCATAATGGCGTCCGCCTTCTCGTAACCTTCGTTCACGAGTTTCTCCTTCGACTCCGGAATAACGACCGCGTCGAGGTTGAACGACAGACCGCCCTGGAATGCCATACGGTAACCGAGGTTCTTGATGTCGTCGAGGAAGTTAACCACCTTGTCGGCACCAGCCTTCTTCATGACGTTGGCGATGATGTCGCGCAGGGATTTCTTGGTGAGCAGTTCGTTGATGTAGCCGACCTCCTCCGGAACCACCTGATTGACGAGGATGCGACCGACGGTGGTGTCTTTGAGTACCTGCACCGGATTGCCGTTCTCGTCCAAATCGCGTACCATACACTTCACGTTGGCGTGGATGTCCACGCGCTTCTCGTTATAGGCGATGATAGCCTCCTCCGGACCGTAGAATACCAGTCCCTCGCCCTTGACGCCCTTGCGCGGCTTGGTGATATAGTACAGACCGAGGACCATATCCTGCGAAGGCACGGTGATAGGCGCGCCGTTGGCAGGATTGAGGACGTTGTGCGAACCGAGCATCAGCAACTGCGCCTCCAAAATCGCGGCGTTGCCCAACGGCAAGTGAACCGCCATCTGGTCGCCGTCGAAGTCGGCGTTGAACGCCGTACATGCCAGCGGGTGCAACTGCATTGCCTTGCCCTCGATGAGTTTCGGCTGGAAAGCCTGAATACCCAGACGGTGAAGCGTCGGGGCGCGGTTCATAAGTACCGGATGTCCCTTTATGACGTTTTCGAGGATACCCCAGATTACAGGGTCCTTGCGGTCGATAATCTTTTTCGCCGACTTGACGGTCTTGACGATTCCGCGCTCGATGAGTTTGCGGATGATGAACGGTTTGTACAACTCCGCCGCCATATCCTTCGGAATACCCATCTCGTGCATGCGCAACTCCGGACCTACGACGATTACCGAACGTGCCGAGTAGTCCACACGCTTACCGAGCAGGTTCTGACGGAAGCGTCCCTGCTTGCCCTTCAACGAGTCGGAAAGCGATTTGAGCGGACGGTTGCTTTCGTTCTTCACAGCGTTGCTCTTGCGCGAGTTATCGAACAGCGAATCCACAGCCTCCTGCAACATACGCTTCTCGTTGCGCAGGATGACTTCGGGAGCCTTGATTTCGATAAGCCGCTTCAAGCGGTTGTTGCGGATGATGACACGGCGGTAGAGGTCGTTCAAATCCGACGTTGCGAAACGTCCTCCGTCGAGCGGAACGAGCGGGCGCAACTCCGGCGGAATGACCGGAATGACGTCGAGTACCATCCACTCGGGCTTGTTCTTGCCCTGCGATGCACGGAACGACTCGATGACGTTCAACTGTTTGAGAGCCTCGCTCTTGCGCTGCTGCGACGACTCCTTCGACGCGCGGTCGCGCAGTTCGTAGGACATCTTGTCGAGGTCTACCTCCTGCAACAGGGTCTTGATAGCCTCGGCACCCATCATCGCTACGAACTTGTTAGGGTCGTCGTTCGGCAACGACTGGTTGCCCTTCGGCAGGGCTGCCAGCACGTCGAGATACTCCTTCTCGGCGAGGGTTTGCAGACGGGTGATGCCCTGTTCCGCAGCCGCACCGGCGTTGAGTACCACGTAACGCTCGTAATATATTATCGCTTCCAGTTTCTTCGACGGGATACCCAGCAGGTAGCCGATTTTCGACGGGAGCGACTTGAAATACCATATATGCACCACCGGAACGACCAGCGAGATATGTCCCATACGCTCGCGGCGCACCTTCTTCTCGGTAACCTCGACACCGCATCGGTCGCAGACGATACCCTTGTAGCGGATACGCTTGTACTTTCCGCAATGGCACTCGTAGTCCTTCACAGGACCGAAGATACGCTCGCAGAACAGACCGTCGCGCTCCGGCTTGTAGGTACGGTAGTTGATGGTTTCGGGCTTCAACACCTCGCCGCTCGACTGCGCCAGAATCTCCTCCGGAGAGGCGAGGCTAATCGAAATGCGGTTGTAACCGGTCGATGTATTGTCTTTATTTATTGACATAATATTTATACAGTTTTTCTATTTTATACCTACAATTACACTATTCGAGTTTGACCGAGAGTGCCAGACCGCGCAACTCGTGCAACAGCACGTTCATTGCCTCCGGAATGCCCGGCTTCGGCAGGTTGTCGCCCTTGACGATAGCCTCGTAGACCTTGGCACGACCGGTAACGTCGTCGGACTTGATAGTCAGAATCTCCTGCAAGATGTTGGCTGCGCCGAATCCTTCGAGAGCCCAGACCTCCATCTCACCGAAACGCTGACCGCCGAACTGTGCCTTACCGCCGAGCGGCTGCTGCGTGATGAGCGAGTACGGACCAATCGAACGGGCGTGCATCTTGTCGTCAATCATGTGACCGAGTTTGAGCATGTAGATGACGCCTACCGTAGCAGGCTGGTCGAAGCGTTCGCCCGTACCTCCGTCGTAGAGGTAGGTGCGTCCGCTGCGCGGAACGCCCGCCTTTGCGGTGTATTCGTTGATTTGGTCGAGCGAAGCACCGTCGAAAATCGGGGTGGCGAATTTCAGACCGAGTTCGCGACCCGCCCAGCCGAGGACGGTCTCGTAAATCTGTCCGAGGTTCATTCGCGAAGGCACACCCAGCGGGTTCAGACAGATATCGACTATCGTACCGTCTTCGAGGAACGGCATGTCCTCGTCGCGGACGATTTTGGCAACGATACCCTTGTTACCATGACGACCCGCCATCTTGTCGCCGACCTTCAACTTACGTTTCTTGGCGATATAGACCTTAGCCATCTGGATAACGCCCGTCTGCGGAAGTTCGTCGCCGTTGGTGAGGTTGTACTTCTCGCGCTTGATGTTGGCGTCAGCCTTCTTGACCTCAATCGTATAGTTGTTTACGGTACGCTCGATAAGTTCGTTGAGATGAGCGTCCGTAGTCCAGTTGCAGGTACCCAGATTGAGGTAGCCCACCGCGATTCCGCTCTTCTCGTCGATAGTCTTGCGGGAGATTTCGTCGAGCATCTTCTGCGAGAACTTGGCTCCCGAGCCGTAGAGTTCGACACCGAAATAGTCCTTGATGCCGATAGTGGTCTTGCCCTGAACGAGAGACCAGAGTTTCGACACGAGAGTCTTGGTGAGGACGTTCACCTCGTCGGCGAACTTGGCGTCGAGTTTGTCGAGTTGTACCTTCTCGGCATTGCGTCCCTTCTTGTCCACCTTGCCGGCACGGCTGTACAGTTTCGTATCGATGACGACACCGTGCAGCGACGGCTGTGCCTTCATCGAGGCATCCTTCACGTCGCCCGCCTTGTCGCCGAAGATGGCGCGCAGGAGTTTCTCCTCCGGCGAAGGGTCGCTCTCGCCCTTAGGGGTAATCTTACCGATAAGTATATCGCCCGGATGAACGTTCGCTCCGATGCGGATGATACCGTTGGCATCCAAATCCTTGGTCGCATCCTCGCTGACGTTCGGAATGTCGGACGTGAGTTCCTCGACACCGCGCTTGGTGTCGCGCACCTCCATTATATATTCGTCCACGTGAACCGACGTGAAGATATCCTCACGCTGGATACGCTCCGAAATCACGATTGCATCCTCGAAGTTGTAACCTTTCCACGGCATGAACGCCACTTTCAGGTTGCGTCCGAGTGCGAGTTCGCCGCCCTGAGTCGAATAGCCCTCGGTGAGGATTTGTCCCGCCTCCACGCGGTCGCCCGTCAGAACTACCGGTTTCAGCGTAACCGACGTATTCTGGTTGGTACGGCGGTAGCGAGGCAGTTCGTAAACCGTAACCTCCGGTTCGAACGAGCATGTAATCTCCTCCGGAGTGCGGTCGTACTTGATTTTGATTTGCGTCGCATCGGCGAACACGACCTCACCGGCACCCTTGGCTACAATCTGTATGCGGCTGTCGGAAATCATGTCCTTCTCGATACCCGTACCCACGATAGGCGATTCGCACGTGATGAGCGGCACCGCCTGGCGCATCATGTTCGAACCCATCAGCGCACGGTTGGCATCGTCATGCTCCAAGAACGGAATGAGGCTCGCCGCGATAGATGCAATCTGGTTCGGAGCGACGTCCATCAACTGTACGTCGGTATCGCGAACGACAGGGAAATCCGCGCCCTCGCGCGCCTTGATACGTTCCGGTTGCAGGAAGTGACCCTCGTCGTCGAGCGGAACGTTCGACTGTGCGACGATTTTGCCCTCCTCCTCTTCTGCCGAGTAATATTTGATATGCGAATTGTCCAAATCGACCTTTCCGTCGGTAACGGTACGGTACGGAGTCTCGATAAAGCCCATATCCGAAATCTTCGCATAGACGCAGAGCGACGAAATCAGACCGATGTTAGGACCTTCCGGCGACTCGATAGGGCAAAGACGACCGTAGTGCGTGTAGTGTACGTCTCGAACCTCGAAGCCTGCACGGTCGCGCGACAGACCGCCCGGACCGAGTGCCGACAGACGGCGTTTGTGCGTGATTTCCGCCAGCGGGTTTATCTGGTCCATGAACTGCGACAACTGGCTCGTGCCGAAGAACGAATTGATAACACTCGACAGAGTCTTCGCGTTAATCAGGTCTACCGGCGTGAACACCTCGTTGTCACGGACGTTCATTCGCTCGCGAATCGTTCGTGCCATGCGCACGAAACCTACCGAGAACTGGTTCGACAACTGCTCGCCCACCGTTCTTACGCGACGGTTCGACAGGTGGTCGATATCGTCGAGTTCGGCGCGGGAGTTGATGAGTTGAATCAGGTACTTGATAATCGCTATGATGTCTTCGCGGGTAAGGGTACGGGTTGCAGGGTCGATGCCCAGACCGAGTTTCTTGTTGATGCGGAAACGACCTACGTCGCCCAAATCGTAACGCTTGTCCGAGAAGAAAAGTTTGTCGATGACGTCGCGTGCCGTAGCGTCGTCCGGTGCTTCCGATGCACGCAACTGGCGATAAATGTAACGGACTGCATCGACCTCCGAGTTACACGTATCTTTCTGTAAGGTATTGTATATGATTGAGAAATCGACGCCCGACGGATTCTCCTTGTGAAGGATAATCGTCTTGACGCCGCTTTCGATGATGGCGTCGATATGTTCTTCCGAAAGGACGGTTTCGCGGTCTACGATAACGCTGTTACGCTCAATCGAAACCACCTCGCCGGTATCCTCGTCCACGAAGTCCTCGACCCATGTTTGGAGGACACGCGCGGCGAGTTTGCGACCCACCGATTTTTTGAGATTGGTTTTGGTAACCTTCACCTCGTCGGCGAGGTCGAATATATCGAGAATCTGCTGGTCGGTCTCATAACCGATGGCACGCAGCAATGTGGTAACCGGCAACTTCTTCTTACGGTCGATATAGGCATACATCACATTGTTGATGTCCGTCGCGAACTCTATCCACGAACCCTTGAACGGGATGATACGTGCCGAATAGAGTTTCGTTCCGTTGGTATGCATGCTCTGACCGAAGAACACGCCCGGCGAACGGTGCAACTGCGAAACGATTACGCGCTCCGCGCCGTTGATGACGAAAGTACCGCGTTCCGTCATGTAAGGAATCGTTCCGAAATAGACGTCCTGAACGACTACACCGAAATCCTCATGTTCGTCGTCGGTGCAATATAGTTTTAACTTCGCTTTGAGTGGCACGCTGTAAGTCAGACCGCGCTCCAAACACTCCTCGATAGTGTAGCGGGGAGGGTCGATATAGTAATCGAGAAATTCCAGTACGAAGTTGTTTCTTGTATCGGTAATCGGGAAGTTCTCCTGAAACACCCTGTAAAGACCCTCGTTCTTGCGGTTCTCCGCCGTGGTGTCCATCTGGAAGAAATCCCTGAATGATTTGAGTTGTACCTCTAACAGGTCGGGGTAAGGCACTCTGTTCTTGACCGTAGAGAAACTGATTCTTGGTTGTTGTGTTGTATTGGACATGCTCTAATCCATTTGTTTTTTCGTATGAGTACTCATTGGGGAAAAACAACCCCGTGGCAGGTCTTCTCTTTCCTGCCGAATGCCCTCAGCGTAAATACGTTACACTCCGAGAGCATCCAATATTCCAAGAACCGGACACAGCACAATCGGCACTTCCGATCCTTAGACCACAAAAGGCATAGTGCTTACACTGCAGTCGTAAGCACTACACCTGAGATGTCGGGTTTAGCCGAATAACCGAAATTATTTGAGCTCAACCTCTGCACCAGCCTCTTCCAAAGAAGCCTTGATAGACTCAGCCTCTTCCTTGGAAACGCCCTCTTTAACGGCCTTAGGAGCACCGTCAACCAAAGCCTTGGCATCGCCGAGCGAAAGACCGGCAACGTCCTTAACGACCTTGATTACCTGCAATTTTGCCTGACCTGCACTCTTCAGGATTACGTCGAAAGTCGATTTCTCAGCAGCCGCTTCGCCCGCAGCAGCAGGTGCAGCAGCAACAGCAACAGCTGCAGCAGCCGGCTCGATACCATACTCTTCTTTGAGGATAGTAGCCAATTCGTTTACTTCCTTAACTGTCAAATTTACCAATTCTTCAGCCAGTTTCTTTACATCTGCCATAGTTGTAATTTTCTTTATTAAATTTTGTTTTTAATTCGTTGATTAGTTGTTTCTTTCTTCGAGAGTCTTTACGAGACCCGCGATTTTCTGACCTGCATTGGACTGCAATGCAGAGATAACATTCTTCGCAGGGGACTGCAAGAGCGAAACGATGTCGCCGATGAGTTCCTCTCTGCTCTTGATGTTGCACAGAGTGTCCAACTGATTGTCGCCGATATAGAGGCAACCCTCCACACTGGCGGCTTTCAGTATCGGTTTGTCGCAACTCTTGCGGAACTCCTTGATAAGCACCGCAGGGGCTTTGCCAGTAGTGGCGAACATTATCGAAGTAGGACCTTCAAGTACGTGCAGCAATTCTGCATCAGCCTTCTCCACCTTTTCAAGTGCCTTGCCGAGCAACGTGTTCTTGACGACAACGAGTTTGATGTCGTTCTCGAAACACTTGCGACGCAACGATGCGGTCTGCTCCGCATTCAGAGCCTCGATGTCGGTAAGGTAGAAATGAGGATACTCTCCGAGTTTGGCAGCGATGTTATCTATTACAAGCGCTTTTTCTTCCTTTGTCATCGTTTATCCTCCCTGATTATTTGGTTTCTACTGATTTGGAATCGATTTGCAGACCCGGACTCATCGTGGTCGAGAGATAGATGCTCTTGACATAGGCACCTTTCGCTGCCGACGGTTTGAGTTTGAGAATCATGCCGAGCACCTCTTTCGCATTGTCTACAATCTGCTCCGGAGTGAAGGAGATTTTACCGATAGAAGTGTGGATGATACCGAATTTGTCTACTTTGAAATCGATTTTACCTGCTTTGACTTCATTTACCGCTTTGCCGACCTCCATGGTAACCGTACCCGTTTTAGGGTTCGGCATCAGACCGCGAGGTCCGAGGATACGACCCAAAGCACCGACCTTGCCCATCACGTTAGGGGTACAGATGATTACGTCTACATCGGTCCATCCGGACTTGATTTTGTCTACGTATTCGTCCAAACCTACATAATCGGCACCTGCCGCCTGAGCCTCCGCCTCTTTCTCCGGAGTACACAGTACGAGGACACGTACCGTCTTACCCGTTCCGTGAGGAAGAGTTACCACACCGCGGACCATCTGGTTGGCCTTGCGAGGGTCTACGCCCAAACGCACGTCGATATCCACCGAAGCATCGAATTTCGTAAAGGTAATTTCCTTCAGAAGAGCGGCAGCCTCACCGAGTTTGTAAGCCTTTTCCGGCTCAACCTTTGCGTAGGCAATCTTTTGATTTTTTGTCAACTTACTCATTTCTGTTCAAATTACATTTTAGGAAATTCTCCAACGACGTTGATACCCATACTGCGTGCAGTACCTGCCACCATACGCATTGCAGCGTCGAGAGTGAAGCAATTCATGTCAGGCATCTTGTCCTTGGCAATCTCAGCGACCTGCTCCCACGTTACCTCACCGACTTTCGAACGGTTAGGCTGTGCGGAACCCGACTTGATTTTTGCAGCCTCTTTCAACTGGATGGCTACCGGTGGCTGTTTTACAACGAAATCGAACGATTTATCGCTATAAACAGTGATGATGACTGGAAGAACCTTTCCCGCCTTATCCTGAGTACGGGCATTGAATTGCTTGCAGAAGTCCATAATATTGACTCCCTTGGAACCCAAAGCCGGACCTACCGGAGGTGAAGGGTTGGCAGCACCACCTTTAATCTGCAATTTAATAAATGCAGCAACCTCTTTTGCCATAATTTTCCTTGGTTTATTATTCTTTTTCTACTTGTGTAAAGCTCAACTCCATAGGAGTCTTGCGACCGAA